>BNJU01002427.1_pt1 | contig 277329 bp, 415 predicted proteins | sample 8539281 | NCBI WGS metagenome assembly BNJU01 (sample SAMD00202456, study PRJDB9452) | human saliva metagenome | isolation source: human saliva | place: Japan
TTTTATCTTAATAATACTCACCTTGACGGTAATCCCATGAGTTAAAGGTATCTGATAAGTGCATCATGATTTTATCAATATCAAGTCCTTTACGGATCACAACTGGAGCTGGTGAGATTGAACGTGCTCCACCTTGTTCTGGGATGAGTTTTCCATCCTTATCAACCATAGACACCATCACACCTTGTTCGTAGCGTGTTTCAACTGTTTTGTCTGGTTGGATAGATGCAACATAGTCGTCTGCTTCGATGACAAGATCCACTGCTCCTTCGATACGTTCACCGATTCCTTCAACCTTACCTCGGTTTCCTTTTCCAGATAGGGTTTGCAGATGAAGCATATACCATTTTGCCTTCTTCCCAAAGTTTAGCTGCCAATTGTTCACCAGCTTTCCCAAATTTGATAACAAAACAGCTAGTACCACGCACATCAGTCATAAGTTCTTCACGTTCATCACCGTATGCTTTGAGTTTCTCAAAGGCTTCTGGTTTCCATGGAAGGATACAACCGAGGAGAATGTCTTCGTCCCAATGTTTTTGGTAGAAGGCTGCAATTTCTGGGTTGAGTTGTGCTAAAGCACGAAGCTCGTCCATGCTACCACAAAGCACAACACCTGGTTTGTTACGGTTACGCTCTTTAGCTTCAAATTTGCGTTCAAGACCTGCCTTATCGCTAGTCATGATAATGTAACCAACTTTAGTAGGACAAACGATACATCCGCCCTGACCCTTTAAAATGTCATATCCTTCTTGTGAAAGTGTTCCGTTCCATTGAATGTGTTTTGTCATAATTCTATATTTCCTTTTCTATTTTTTCTAATCCTGCCAGTAGGCTGGTCGTTGTTTTTCATAAGCAGCAATCAAGTCTTCATACTGCAAAGTAATACCGATATCATCCAAACCATTTAAGAGCTTGTGTTTCCATTCGCTATCAATTTCAAAGGGGAATTCTCCAACTGGCGAGATGATTGTTTGCTGTTCCAAGTCCACAGTTACCTGGTCGGTCGGTTTGAGTTGGGCTAGCTTTTCTCTAACCTCCCTAGGCTGAACAATAGGTAACATGCCATTATTGAGCTCATTATTGTAATGTATATCTCCAAAAGAGCCTGCAATTACGACCTTAAAGCCGTAGTCTGCTAGTGCCCAAGCTGCGTGTTCCCTCGAAGAACCAGCCCCGAAATTATCTCCTGTGATGAGAATACTGGCTTTGCGATATTCAGGTTGGTTAAAGACAAAGTCTGGATTCTCAGTATACTGATCATCAACATAACGCCAAGCATACATGAGATATTTTCCAAAACCTTTCTTATCAATCAACTTCAGAAACTGTTTGGGTAGGATTTGGTCGGTATCGATATTATCATTCATAAGAGGAACCGTTGTTCCTGTATAAACTGTAAATTTTTCCATATCCCTCTCCTTACTGGGCCTCTGGCATTTGCCGAACGTCTACAAAACGTCCTGCGATAGCTGCTGCAGCTGCCATTGCTGGACTACAAAGATGAGTCTTCGCTCCAAATCCCTGTCTATCTTCAAAGTTACGATTGCTAGTTGAGGCGCAGTGGACACCATCAGGTACCTTGTCAGGATTCATCCCTAGACACATAGAGCAACCTGGATCTCTCCACTCAAAGCCAGCATCTTGGAAAATCTTATCCAAGCCCAACTTTTCAGCAGCTCGCTTGACTGGTCGAGAACCCGGTGCCACGATTGCTGTCAGGTTGGGAGCAATTTTCTTCCCTTCGACAAATCGAGCTGCTAGTTGCAAATCACTTAGTCTTGCATTGGTACAAGAACCTATAAAAACATAGCCAAGTTCGATATCTGCTGGTTTCTGACCTGGCTGTAAATCCATGTAATGATAGGCCCGTTCATCATTCATATCCTTTATTTCTGGGAAACTAGAATCAAAGTCAACTCCCATGGCAGGATTGGTTCCCCAAGTCACCATAGGTGCTAATTCTGAGACATCCAAACGAATCACCTTGTCATAAACAGCATCGTCGTTGCTAACAAGCCTTTTCCAATCAGTAACTGCTGCGTCAAAATCCTTTGGGACACACTCGCGCCCCTTGAGATAGTCATAGGTGGTCTGATCTGGATTCATGATTCCCATCTTGGATCCAAACTCTATGGACATATTGCAGATGGTCATTCGCTCTTCCATGCTAAGAGCATCAATGGCCTGACCTCGATACTCCACCACGTAGCCAACACCACAGGCAACGCCGTACTTGGCAATCAAGGCTAGGATGAAATCTTTGGCATAAACTCCTTTTTGAGGAATTCCAGTGAATTCTACTAGCATTTTCTTGGGTTTAACCTGCCAAATGGTTTGAGTAGCAAATACGTGCTCGACCTCACTAGTCCCAATCCCAAAGGCAATGGCACCGAAGGCTCCATGGGTCGCCGTATGGCTATCTCCACAGACGATGAATTTTCCTGGTTGTGTTCGTCCTGTTTCTGGACCAACCATATGAACGATACCTTGCTTTTCAGAACCGTGAGCCGCATGTTCAATCCCGAATTCCTCAACATTTTCAGCTAACTTATCAATCTGTGCTTTAGAGATTACATCTCGAATATCGTAGATATTTACTGTCGGTACATTGTGATCAAAAGTGCCAAATGTTAAATCCGGTCTTCTCAATCTACGCCCTGTATCTCGTAATCCTTGAAAAGCTTGAGGACTGGTCACTTCATGGATGTAGTGCTGATCCACATACATGAGTTGCGGTTGTCCCTCTTCTCCTGTAATTACATGGAGGTCCCATAATTTATCAAAAATCGATTTTCCTGCCATTCATTACCTCCATATCAAATACAAAGTTACTAGTGTAGTCACTATTCCTAGGAACCAAACCGTTTTTAAAATACCATTTTCTAGTCTTGTGGTGAAAAGGTAACACCTGCCAACCAAGCACCAAAACCACCACATAAGAATGCAAATGATAATAAATATTTTTCTGGGATTCGCCAAGCACCTCTTTTAGCTTTGGATTTGTCAATGCCGTAGATGACAAAAAAATCAAAAAAATTCCAAATTAAGAGAGCAAAAGTAATTCCTTCGTTTAGTTTCATAGTCTTGCAATGATGGCTTCTGTCATTTCTCTAGTCGAAGCCTGTCCTCCTATATCTCTTGTTAAAAATGCCAGCAGCTAAAGTTTCTTCTACAGCATGTTCGATACGCTGCACATCCTCATATCGTCCAAAACTATCTCGCAACATCATTGCAACAGATAGAATCATGGAAATCGGATTTGCAATTCCTAGACCTGCGATATCAGGTGCTGAACCATGAATGGGTTCATAAAGGCTCGGTTCATTTTCAGAGTGACTAGCCGATGGCATAACTCCAAGTGTACCAGATAGAACGCTTGATTCATCAGATAAGATATCTCCGAAAAGATTCTCTGTCACGATAACATCAAACTTGGCTGGATTTGTAATCATAAGCATGGCAGCTGAGTCAACTAGCTGATGCTCCAAGGTTACATCTGGAAAATCTTTTGCAACATCTTCAGCCACTTTCCTCCAGAGTTTTGAAGTTGCTAACACATTTTGCTTATCGATACTAGTAACAATTTTATTTCGACCTTTTGCAATTTCAAAAGCCTTACGTATAATCCGTTCTACTTCCTCATAGCTATAATCGTTGATATCACGCGCTTTGCGCTCTTCAAGGATATGATCTCCAAAGTAAATCCCACCTGTCAACTCACGCACTACTACAAAGTCAACACCAGCAATTCGATCTGGCTTAAGAGGTGATAAATGATTGAGACTCTCAAATATCTTTACTGGACGAATATTAGCATAGAGATTGAGTTCCTTACGAAGAGCCAGCAAGCCTTGTTCAGGTCGAACTGCGGCATTATCATACTGGGGACTACCGATAGCTGCTAGGAGAATAGCGTCTGCTTCTCTACATGCCTTGAGTGTTTCATCTGGTAAGGGATGTCCTGTAGCATCAATACCTGCACCTCCAAACGGTCGTCTGTCTATCTCAAAGTCAAATCCCGTTTTTTCTGCTATCGATGCAAGAACTTCTAAACCAGCTTCCATAATTTCTGGTCCAATTCCGTCGCCTGCTAGGGTAACTATTTTCTTTGTCATAGAATTCTCCTTTAAACACTAGGCATGTCACGGTAAGAAAGATTTGGGCCGATCTCGCCAGTATTCTCTTTTTGAACAAAAGTATTGGCATTTATATAAGCAATAGCTGAAGCCTTCAACACATCGAAATCAAGTCCGGCTGCGTTAAAGATAGTTTCAGTATCTCTGTTTTCAACAGTAACTAAAACACGTGCCTGAGCATCAATCCCGTCTGTTACTGCATCAATCGTGTAGGATACCAAGCGAACAGATTGATTAAAGAATTTGTCGATAGCGTTAAAGATAGCCTCAACCGAACCTTGTCCTGTTGCATTAAATTCAACCTTTTCACCATCCAAATTAGCCAAGCTAACAGTCGCTTCAATATCATTTTCCGCATGAGTTTGAAGTTGTAAATCATCAAAGTGAAAGCCTTCTGGGTTTTCAACCATGGTTCCAGCTACCAGAGCACGAATATCCGCGTCTGTGACTTCTTGTTTCTTATCTGCAAGTGATTTGAATTTGTCAAAGAGTGGCTTGATATCCTCTTCTGTGAAGTCTAAGGCCAGTTCTCTCAGTTTTTCTACAAAGGCATGGCGACCAGATAATTTCCCAAGTGGGAGACTATTACTCTTAACACCCACCAACTCTGGTGTGATGATCTCATAGGTAAGAGGATTTTTAAGAACACCATCTTGGTGAATACCTGATTCGTGAGAGAAGGCATTTCCACCGACAACTGCCTTATTTTTTGGAACTGGAATTCCTGAGAAGCGAGAGACCATTTCGGACGTATTAATCGTTTCGTTTAGAACAATACTTGTCTCTGATTGATAATAATCTTGGCGAATGTTGAGAGCCACTGCTATTTCTTCTAAAGCAGCATTCCCAGCTCTTTCTCCGATTCCGTTAATGGTGCCTTCAACACGTCCTGCCCCATTCTTAACAGCTGCAAGGCTATTAGCCACTGCCATTCCAAGGTCATCGTGACAGTGAGGGGAATAGATTATCTGACGATCAGTTTTAACATTGTCAATCAGATATTTAAAGATACTTCCATATTCCTCTGGTGTGGTAAAACCAACCGTGTCAGGAATATTGATATAAGTCGCACCTGCGTCTACCGCTGTTTGAACGACTTGTAAGAGGAAATCCAGCTCAGTTCTAGTCGCATCTTCAGGAGAGAATTCTACCACTTCAAATTTACTACGTGCATAGGAAACATACTCTTTAATAGCTTCCAATATTTCCTCTTTGCTTTTATTCAACTTAAATTGACGATGAATAGGACTAGTAGCGATAAAAACATGGATTTGTGGATACTTTGCTTCCTTCAGTGCTTCATAACAAGCATCAATATCAGATTTAACAGAACGAGCTAACCCTGTAACTGCTGTTGTTTTCATGGCTTTGGCAATCTCTTGAACAGCTGTGAATGAGTCTGGACTAGCTGCTGGAAAACCAGCTTCAATTGCCGAAATTCCCCATTTTTCCAGTTGTCTAGCTATAGCAACCTTTTCCTTTATTGAAAAATTGACACCTGGTGTCTGCTCACCATCTCGGAGACTGGTATCTAAAAACTCAACTACACGCATGAGAATTCTCCCTTCACATTTTCGATATAGAAAAAACATCTCGCTCGGAGTTCCAAGCGAGATGTTGATTTACTCCCGCTTGGTAAGCCAAACAGGACTAATGCTATTGCACTAGTCCGAGTACCTCAACAACAAAAGCAAATTGATTAAACTTAGCTGTTTTTCATGTTTGGCTTTCTCCTTTGTTTGATGTCTTGTTTAGTATTCTAGCATAGGAAAAAAATTACTTGTCAAGAAAAAAATTCAATATTTTCTGAAAATTTCTTCAATAAAGAATATTTTGCGAATTGAACGTATTTGAAAAATCAATTAGCTACCTTCATTTCTTAGAAGTCAAAAAGCAACTTCTATCAAATAATTCAAGCACCTTTTCGTCAGTTAGAGTATCATCAAGTGGAAGACTTATCCAATAGCGCTTTATTCATATGAAAAGCTGGGTAAATTCCCTTTTGTGAAAGCAAGTCGGCAACTTGGTCATGTTTGAGATTGACTGCTTCGACTAGCCCTTCTCTCCCCTTATCTAGCCTATCCCAAGGAATTCTCATTAAAATAGCATACCATTTCTGATTATCTTCATGGCGCAAAACCGCCGTATCAGGTGATTTCTCCCATAGATATTCCAGCTGATTGCCATACTTTTCTTGAACAAGCGCCATGATTCTCTTGGTCTGCGGACAGAGAAATTCCTGTACCTCAAAACAAGCCTTTCGAATGCCATAAAGAACTTCTAAACAAGCCTCTCGAACGCTTCCGACAAAAGTACCTCTCATACTTTCCATATGAACTTGAGGATAGAGGTCACCAGTTTCTTGGTCATAAACTTGAAAATTTAAATCTCCATCCTTAACTGTAAGCATCATGAGAAAATCTCCCTGCAAGATAGTCGAATTATAGGTCCATACACCTTGATTTTCTACAAATCCATACTCTTTAGCCTTTTTACTATTAAACTGATAGGCTTTAAAAATTTCAAACATAAGCGAAAACTGCTACCAAAAGCTAGCAGTTCCTTTCTATTTTTTAAAAGACAACCTTAGTTCCATGTAATTGTGTCACACCTAATTGATCGATAAAGGTTTGACGGTTGTCCATGTCAATCCCTCCCACCAGGTAAAATTTCAATTTTTCCTGCAGCGTGTTCTAAAATTCTGCGGTAGTGAGCAAAACGTTTCTCTAACGAGTCGCCAGATACACCAGCTCGAGTCAGGATGCGTGTCACTCCAGCTTGACTAAGCCAATCAATAGCTTCTAGTTGATCTTGGTCACTTAAGTCATCAAAAGCCATATGGAAGACAATCTCCATTCCTTTAGATGCAGCAATCAACTTTTTCAAGGTTGGCCTTATCCAATTTCTTATCTGCTGTTAAAGGCACCGAAGACGACCCCTTGGCTACCTGCCTGAGCAGTTAGACGAATATCCTCGAGCATAATAGAAATCTCGAGGTCATTGTAAACAAAGTTACCACCACGTGGACGAATCATAGTCATAATAGTCGTATCGTAGTTTGATGCCAGCTCAACAGCTGCCTTGGTTACTCCGTAGCTTGGTGTCGTTCCACCAACAGCAAGATTATCACAGAGCTCAATACGGCGAGCTCCAGCCTGCATAGCCTTTTCAAGCAAGGTCACATTTTCAGCACAAAATTCGTAAATCATTTGATACTCCTTGACGATTTATTTGATATTATTATATCATATTGTTTTAAGTAAACCCCTACTTTTTTTATCAAGGAAAATCATTACTTTTTTTAGCTATTCTTTATCTGGAATCACCTTAAAGAGATAATAGGTTATAAATATTGTTAAACATCCTAAAGCAATTTTTTTACTGGTAAAAAGCGGAGCGAAATAAATAGAAATTCCCATCAAGATATAAATCGAAACAATGATCTTTTTTTCTTTACGTTCACGAGCAATGGACTTGGTTTCTCTAAAAGTCCGCAACATAAGTTTGATAAAAGCTTGGTATGATAGAGCCAATCTTCAAAACGTTTTAGAAGATTTTTGAAAAAAACAAGCTATTGACAACAAGAGAAAGGGTGTTGTCGGTAATAGTGGCAAGGCAACTCCAACGATAGCCAAATGCTAATGAAATAAATCCAATGCTAAGATAAATAATGCGCATATCTACTCCTAAGTAAGAATAATCTTCTTCTAGTTAAGCATAAAAAGATAAAAATCTGTCAAGTTTAAATTAAAAAGAGCTGAAATTATCATTTCAGCCCTAATTATTTTTTTATTTAATCTTTTTCTTCTTCGTAGTCACCATTGCTACATACAATTTGTTTCCCACCACCACGGATTTTTTTCTCCATGAGGAAGTGACCACATTTAGGACAATCACGTCCAACAGGTTTATCCCAAGAGGTAAACTCACATTCTGGATAACGATTACATCCATAGAAAATACGATTACGTTTGGTTTTGCGTTCGATGATTTGCCCTTGATGACAATTTTGGACATGTGACACCAACTTCTTTAACAATGGCCTGTGTATGTCGACAATCTGGGAAATTACTACATGCGTAAAACTTACCGAAGCGTCCAATCTTAATCACCATCGGACTACCACAAACTTCACAGTCAAATCCAGCTGGTTCATCCTTGATTTGAATTTTTTCCATCTCTGCTTCAGCTTTTGCAACCTCTTTAGAGAATGGTTTGTAAAATTCATCAATGACTCGTTGCCACTCTTCTTTTCCGACCTCAACATCGTCCAGTTTACCTTCCATTTCAGCGGTAAATTTCACATTAACAATGTCTGGGAAGTATTCGACAATCAGCTTGTTAACGACTTGTCCTAAATCAGTTGGTTCAAAGCGTTTAGATGCAAGTCTTACATAGTAACGTTTTTGGATTGTTTCAATGGTTGGAGCATAGGTAGATGGACGTCCAACTCCGTTTTCTTCCAAGGTTTTAATCAGTGTTGCTTCTGAATATCGTGCAGGCGGTTGTGTGAAATGTTGTTCAGGTTTGCTATTGATCTGTTTGACTACATCTCCTACTTCCATATCTGGCAGCATCTTATTCTTATCAGAATCGTTGTAAATGACTAAATAACCATCAAACTTAACCTGACTACCATTCGCTGCAAATTGAACACCATTTTGCGAAAGTTTAACAGCCATAGTATCAAAGATAGCACCCGTCATTTGACTCGCTACAAAGCGGTTCCAGATAAGGGTATAAAGTTTAAGCTGGTCTTTATCCAAATACTTAGCAATTTTTTCAGGAGTATTAAAGACACTTGAAGGACGAATAGCTTCGTGGGCGTCTTGAGCGCCAGAGGCATTTTTTTCACCTTGCTACCATGTTTAGAATACTTACTACCAAAACGTTCATTGATGTAGCTAGCAGCTTCATTCTGAGCAACTGGACTGATACGAGTAGAATCCGTACGCATATAGGTAATCAGACCTTGGACACCTGTACCAATATTGATTCCTTCATAGAGTTGCTGAGCAACCATCATAGTCTTGCGAGTACGGAAATTTATCTTGTTAGCAGCATCCATCTGCATAGAAGACGTTGTATATGGAAGAGGAGCATTGCGCTTTCTTTCCTTTTTATCTACTTGATCAACAGTAAAGTCTTTACTGCTAAGGTGAGATAAAACTTCTTTGACTTCTTCATTGGTAGTCAACTTCATCTTCTTGCCATTCATTCCATAAAAAGAAGCTTGGAATTGCTTGGTACCTTTTTTAAAGACACCATCAATCGTCCAATATTCTTCAGGTTGGAAGGCATTGATTTCATTTTCACGATCAATGATTAATTTAAGCGCAACAGACTGAACACGTCCTGCCGATAAGCCTTTTTTAACTTTTTTCCAAAGAATTGGTGAAATTGAATACCCTACTAAACGGTCCAAAACACGACGGGCCTGTTGGGCATCGACCAAATCCATATTGATTTTACGAGGTTCTTTAAAGGCATTTTTTACCGCATCCTTGGTAATCTCGTTGAAAACAACACGGTTAGTATCATTCTCGTCAAGATTTAAAATATGCGCTAAATGCCAAGAAATAGCTTCTCCTTCACGGTCCGGGTCACTTGCAAGAAAGACTTTATTGGCTTTCTTTGCTTCTTTTTTCAAATCATTGATCAGAGGACCTTTCCCACGAATATTGATGTATTGAGGTTCGTAATTATTTTCAACGTCAACTGACATACTTGACTTTTTCAAATCACGGATATGTCCGACACTGGCTAAAACCTTATAATTACGTCCTAGATATTTTTCAATCGTTTTAGCCTTTGCAGGCGACTCTACGATTACAAGATTTTTTTTACTTGTTGATTTTTTCTTTTTGGTTGCCGTTACCACAGTATCACACCTTCTCAAAGTAATTAAACTTTATAAAGTGTAAACCATTTTTAAAAACCTGTCAAGACTTAACACCCATATAATAGAAGAAAAGTTTGCTAAATGAAATGATTCTATTTCTAAAACTCAAACTCAGCGAGAATATCCTGCCCACATGTTGCTAGTTTTGCTCCTTCTTGGATCAAATGATGACAGCCGTCTGAGCGTCCATCTAAAATGGAACCTGGAATCGCAAAGACATCTCTACCTTCCTCCATCGCACGCTCACAAGTGATTAAGCTACCAGATCTCATTTTAGCTTCTGCAACGATAACTCCTCGACACAATCCTGCAATAATGCGATTTCTGGCAGGAAAGTGAAATTTCAAGGGTTCTTCCCCTGGTCCGTACTCACTTAGTATTAAATGATTGTCTCCAATATATTCTTGAAGACGTTTATTGGAGCGGGGATAATGGACGTCTAAACCAGTTCCGATCACTGCAATCGTTTTGCCACCAGTTTGAAGAACTGACATATGGGCTGCTGTGTCAATTCCTCTAGCAAGTCCGCTCACCACAACTAATTCATTCTCCAGTTCTTCGATGACTTTCCGGACTGATTTGGTTCCGGTTTGACTACAAGAGCGACTACCTACAACTGCTATCTTTGGTAATTTTAAGAGATTTAAATCTCCTTTATAAAAAAGCAATACAGGTGCATCGTAAATTTCACTGAGTGCAATTGGATAAACATCATCCAAAATCGAAAATGATGGGAACTTTTCAAAATCTTTCTTTAAACGTTCCATACTTTCAAAAGTCAGCTTATGATACCGCTCCATAAAAACTACTGGGTTACGACACTCCGAGGCTTCAGCGATTGTCTCTAAACTCAATTCCTGATCATAAATTTCTCCGTATTGAAGTACTTTCAGAACCTGCTGATTACTTAATCCTGCTTGCTTTAGCTTATAAATTTCAAAATTATCAATCTTAATTTTCATGATCGACTCCTTTTTCTCTCTCTATTTAACTATTCGTAGAAAAAGAAAAAAACTTCCAAACAATTTGACTTGTTTAGGAAGTTTCAATTTTTTGCTTATCTTAGTAATCAGGGTCGAAGGACTCCAGTGACAGTCGCCTTGGTTGCTTCGTAATCTCCCATCAATAACAACCTTGATAATGCGTTTTAGCATCCTCTTCAGGCGCAGGAACCAATGGGCAGTCGAGTTGGACCAGCTTCAAATCCCATATAGTTGAGTACTGCCTTGACAGGTGCAGGACTTGGGATAAGAGAAGAGCATTGACTTTAGGGAATAAATTTACGTTGAATCGCTGCCTTTCTTCATATCACTTTCTTCAATCGCAGTGAACATTTCATGCATTTCATCACCATTGGTATGAGAAGCAACAGAAATTACACCGTCAGCACCAAGATTCATAGCATGGAAAGCATCCCCATCTTCACCAGTGTATACCAAAAAGTCTTCAGGCTTATGCTCAATCAAGTAGGCCATATTGGCAAGACTAGTACATTCTTTGACACCGATAATATTTGGATGTTCCGCCAAACGAAGCAAGGTATCTGGAGTCATTTCAACAACTACACGACCTGGGATGTTATAGATAATAATAGGCAAATCAGATGCGTCTGCAATGGCTTTAAAGTGTTGGTACATACCTTCTTGGGATGGTTTATTGTAGTAAGGAACAATCGCAAGACCAGCTGCAAAACCACCAAACTCAGCTACTTCTTTGACGAACTCGATAGAGTCGCGTGTATCTTTAGTACCAACACCCGCAATTAAAGGAACACGGCCGTTAACAACCTTTTGTACAGCCGCGAACAACTGCAACTCTTCATCGTGGGTTAGGGTTGGACTCTCAGCAGTCGTACCTGCTAAGAGAATTCCATCTGTATGATGTGCCAATAAGTGTTCAATCAACTTTGGAATAGCGTCGAAATTTATTGAACCATCTTCATGAAAAGGAGTAATAAAAGCAGTGATAATTTTACAATCTTTTAAATCTTGATAAGACATAGGAAAACCTTTCTCTATATAAGAAAGAGGCTGGGGCATACTTGCCTTTGCCTCCCGTTCTGTTCGTAAAATAAGTAGATTCGCTAGCTAGCGAGGAAGAAAACAACTCTTCGAGTTACTGATTTCTGTTTTGCTCCCTATTTCAATTCAAACTTCAACTCAGCTGTTGGGCGAACTAGACCACGTTCATGAAGGGTTTCTGCAATTTGAACCGAGTTCCAAGCAGCACCCTTGAGAAGGTTATCGGAAACAACCCACATATGGATCCCTTTTTCAGCATCCAAGTCTTTACGGATACGTCCGACAAATGTATCACGTGAACCGACAGCATTGACTGCTTGAGGATAGATTTGGTGAGCCACATCGTCTTCAAGAACTGCACCTGGAAAGGCAGCAATCGCAGCCTTGACTTCATCGATTGGAGCCACTTCTTTTGTTTCAATGTAAACAGACTCAGAGTGAGCTGACAAGACAGGAATACGCACGCAAGTTGCTGAAACGGCAATGCTATCGTCTTCCATTATTTTCTTAGTTTCGTTTGTCATCTTCATTTCTTCGTAAGTGTAGTCATTATCAGTGAAGACGTCGATTTGAGGAAGAGCATTAAAAGCAATTGGATAATGTTTCTTGTCTCCACCTGATGGCAAGATTTCCGCATGCAAATCACGTGGATTCACACCGTCATTTAAGACTTCACGAAGCTCACGTTGAGTTTCAAGAATAGCTCCCATACCAGCACCTGAAACTGCTTGATAAGTTGATACGATGATACGGTCCAAGCCCCATTTTTTTGACGAACCGGCTCTAGAGCAACCATCATTTGAATAGTTGAACAATTAGGACAGGCGATGATCCCGTTATGAGCATCAAGAGCATGGGCATTGACCTCAGGTACTACCAATGGTACATCAGGATTTTGACGGAAGTAAGAAGTGTTATCTACAACTACTGCCCCTGCTTTAACAGCATAAGGTGCGTATTTTGCAGAAGTTGAACCTCCAGCTGAGAAGAGAGCAATATCAACTCCTTCAAAAGCTTCTTCTGTTGTTTCTTCAATAGTCACATCTTGGCCCTTGAATTGCAAGACCTTTCCTGCAGAACGTGCAGATGCAAGGTAACGAATCTTATCGATTGGAAGAGTTGATTCTTCCAACATTTTGATCATTTGAGCACCAACGGCACCTGTAGCACCGACAACAGCAACTGTATATCCCATAACAAACCTCTTTTTGAATTTTTCTAAAAATTTCTATAATAGAAACATTATACTACTTTTTTAGAAAAAAATTGAAAAGTCTTTACCTTATCTATTTTTCTGAAATTGACAAGAAAAGGCGGTGGGACAGAAATCGATAGACAAAGTCTCGATTTCGTAGTCCCAGCCCCGCGAGGATGATTAGGTGCTTTTTGGAGTCTAAAAGACGAACAAAAAGTTCAATCAGCTACCGCGTCAAAGTTTGATTGCTAATAAAAAAATGAGGTCGGGCTCTTTTGTCCCAACCTCTTCTACTATTCATAAAATTGTTTATATGGTTTATTAAATGATTGCAATATTTCTGGGGAAGCTTCTAAATAGTTTTTAACTTCTTTCAAATTTGCTTTAACAATAATCCGTTCTGTAGCATTAGCATCTTCACAGGTTACTAAAGTCAACTCGTCAACCCCATCTCGGTCTTCTATAACATCGATTCTATCTGGAGTCACCTTATTAACTTCTACAATTTCATATTTATAAACCTTTTCTTTATCAGTTAGATAAATGAACATTCCATTAGTAGCGCGTGCTAAGGGTGAAAATAGCTTCTGATCTGCATCTTTACCAGTAAAAATACGGTGGCTTGCCAATGAATAATTTCCCTGTCCCATAACCTGATTGGCTTTCATCGTTCCAGCGCCGTAGAAAAGGTTAACATTATCCAGCCCCTTAAAAATAGGCAAGTTCATTTCAAGTTCTGGGATAGAAATACCACCAATTACTGGAAGTTGCTGGGAACTCCATTGAGCAGAAAGTACTGCCTCTGAAGATAAGGATTTTACAGAGTCAAAATCAAAATTTCCAGTAGCAGTTTTATTTTCCTCAATTTCCTCTTTTGAAACCTGACTTACTTGATATTTATTGGTATTCCAAATCATAATTACGTCACGTATCTTCGAGTTAAAAATCAAAGCTAGAGACAAAAGGATTAGAATAGCCAGCTAAAATATTAATCAGCAGATTCTTACGTTTATTTTTTTTACTCTTAGTTCTTTTTTGAGACATTATTCTTCACTTTCTGTTTCGTTTTCTGCCCCAACTTCTTCTTTCTCAGCTGCCGCAACTGTTGTAAAGGTTACAATCTTAGCGTTCTCATCTAGACGCATAACCTTAACTCCCATAGTTGAACGTCCAGTCTTAGAAATATTGGCAACATTTGTACGAATCATGACACCGGTATCTGTGATAACCATCAAATCTTCGTCGCCTTTTACTGTTAGAAGACCAGCAAGATGACCATTCTTATCTGTAATATTAGCAGTCTTCATACCTTTACCAGCACGACCTTTAGTTGGATATTCAGTGGCAACTGTACGCTTACCGTATCCTTTTTCAGTAATGATAAGAACTTCATCTTGATCGGTAATCACTCTAGCACCAACTACAGCATCACCTTCACGAAGATTTACTCCTTTAACACCTGTAGCACTACGACTCATGCTACGAACGGATGATTGATTGAAACGAACTGCATATCCCAATTTAGTACCAATGATGATATCAGTATCTTCTTGAGTCAGAAGAACATTAATCAATTCGTCCTCATCTTTCAAATTCAAGGCTTTTAGACCATTTTGACGAATGTTAGCAAATTCTTTTACGCTAGTTCTCTTAACAATACCTGCTCGAGTCGTAAAGAAGATGTATGCATCATCACTTTCGTTCTGATTCGACGTTAATAATGGTTTGGATACTTTCTCCCTCATCCAGTTTCAAGAGGTTCACTACAGGTAATCCCTTGGCTGTACGACCATATTCTGGGATTTCATAACCTTTCAAACGATAGACACGACCTTTGTTGGTAAAGAAGAGCAAGTGATCATGGGTGCTGGTAGAAACCAACTCCCTGACAAAGTCATCATCCTTAACACCAGTACCTTGAACACCACGTCCACCACGTTTTTGGGCAGTAAACTCGTCTTGGTCCAAACGTTTAATGTAGCCTTTATTTGATAAAGTGATGAGAACATCAGACTCTTCAATCAAGTCTTCATCTTCAAGTGTCAAGACTTCACCAACCATCAACTCAGTACGGCGTTTATCTCCAAACTTCCGTTTGACTTCATCCAATTCTTCTTTGATGATTTGTGCTACGCGTTCTGGTTTTGCAAGAATATCAGTTAAATCAGCAATCAAAGCAATCAATTCGTCATACTCTGACTGAATCTTATCACGTTCCAAACCTGTCAAACGACGGAGACGCATGTCTAGGATTGCTTGACTTTGACGTTCAGAAAGCTTGAACTTGCTCATCAATTCTGCTTGAGCCTCTTCATCAGTTTCACTGGCACGGATAATACGAATAACTTCGTCGATGTGGTCTAGTGCAATCAGCAAACCTTCCAAGATATGTGCACGTGCTTCGGCTTTCTCTTTATCAAATTGAGTACGACGAGTCACAACTTCTTTTTGGTGCTCAATGTATGCATCCAAGATTTGGCGAAGCGATAAAATCTTTGGAACACCATTTTGGATAGCAAGCATGTTAAAACCAAAGCTAGTCTGCATCTGAGTCATCTTGAATAAGTTGTTCAAAATAACATTAGCTGATGCGTCGCGTCTAACTTCAATAACAAAGCGAACACCTTCACGGTTAGATTCATCACGAACAGCTGTAATTCCTTCGATACGTTTCTCTTGAACCAGACGCACAATATGTTCATGTACTTTGGTTTTGTTGACCATATATGGGAATTCAGTAACAACGATACGTTCGCGACCCGTTTTAGTTTCTTCAATTTCCGTACGAGAACGAAGAACAATAGATCCCTTTACCAGTCTCATACGCCTTATGAATACCTGATTTACCCCATAACTAGGGCACCAGTTGGGAAGTCTGGACCAGGCAAAACTTCCATCAAATCTTTGGTTGTAACTTCAGGATTATCCATGACGAGTTTAACAGCATCAATGGTTTCACCCAAATTATGAGGTGGAATATTGGTCGCCATACCAACGGCAATACCTGTTGCACCATTGACCAATAGATTTGGGAAAACGAGCTGGTAAAAACAACAGGTTCTCGTTCATTGGCATCATAGTTATCAACAAAATCAACGGTATTTTTATTGATATCGCGAAGCATTTCAAGAGCAATCTTACTCATACGTGCTTCGGTATAACGTTGCGCGGCAGCGCCATCACCGTCCATAGAACCAAAGTTACCGTGCCCATCTACAAGCATGTAGCGGTAGCTCCACCATTGAGCCATACGAACCATAGCTTCATAGATAGATGAAATCCCCGTGTGGGTGGTATTTACCCATTACGTCCCCTGTAATACGGGCAGATTTCTTATGAGGTTTATCAGGCGTAACTCCTAATTCATTCATTCCGTACAAAATACGACGATGAACAGGTTTCAACCCATCACGAACATCAGGAAGAGCACGCGATACGATTACACTCATGGCGTAGTCGATAAAGCTAGTCTTCATCTCCTTTGTCAGATTGACATTCACTAGATTTTTATCTTGCATTAAAAAATGCCTCATTTCACTATTAGTAACTAGATATATTATACCATAGTTTGGACTATTTTTACAGTCTAACAACACGTGTAAAACGTTTACATATTTATCCCGAAGGTATATCCGTGACAAAAGCTTAGCAAAAAGTGATAGAATGAAATCAAATGGGGAATCCCCTGAATAAAAACAAAGGAGATGTTTAGACAAATGACAGTAACTAAACAACACAAAAAAGTTATCCTCGTTGGTGACGGTGCCGTAGGTTCTTCTTACGCTTTCGCTCTTGTTAACCAAGGTATTGCTCAAGAACTTGGTATCATTGAAATTCCTCAATTGTTTGAAAAAGCAGTTGGTGATGCTGAAGACCTTAGCCACGCGCTTGCTTTTACTTCGCCTAAGAAAATTTATGCTGCTAAGTATGAAGACTGTGCGGATGCGGACCTTGTAGTTATCACTGCTGGTGCTCCACAAAAACCAGGTGAAACTCGTCTTGACCTTGTTGGTAAAAACCTTGCTATCAACAAATCAATCGTTGAACAAGTTGTTGCGTCTGGTTTTGACGGTATCTTCCTTGTTGCTGCTAACCCAGTTGACATTTTGACTTACTCAACTTGGAAATTCTCAGGATTCCCTAAAGAACGTGTTATCGGTTCAGGTACTTCACTTGACTCAGCTCGTTTCCGTCAAGCACTTGCTGAAACTATCGGCGTTGATGCTCGTTCAGTTCACGCCTACATCATGGGTGAGCACGGTGACTCAGAATTTGCCGTTTGGTCACACGCTAACGTTGCCGGTGTTAAATTGGAGCAATGGTTGCAAGCTAACCGCGACTTAAATGAAGCTGACCTTGTTGAACTCTTCATCTCAGTTCGTGACGCTGCTTACTCAATCATCAACTAAAAAGGTGCTACATACTACGGTATCGCAGTTGCTCTTGCTCGTATCACAAAAGCTATCCTTGATGATGAAAATGCCGTACTTCCACTTTCAGTCTTCCAAGAAGGACAATACGGAGTTGAAAACGTCTTTATCGGTCAACCAGCTATCGTTGGTGCACACGGTATCGTTCGCCCAGTTAACATCCCATTGAACGACGCTGAAACACAAAAAATGCAAGCTTCTGCTCGTGAATTGCAAGAAATTATTGACGAAGCATGGAAAAACCCTGAATTCCAAGCTGCTTCTAAAAACTAATTAAATTAGATTTTTAAAAAAATGTCTAGACAGTTAAGTCTAGACATTTTTTATTTCGTTAATCCATCTGAGCAAAAGCTGCTTCCGCATCTGCATTACTAATTGCACCTAATTGAATCTTAGCAATTTTACCATTTGAATCAATTAGGTATTCAGTTGGGATACTTCGAATCTGATAGGCTTGGAAGGTTGTTCCCTTAGTGTCATATAAGACTGGTATATCCTTATAGCCCTGCTCCTCAAACCATTTTGGAAATTGGTCTATGGTTTTTTCGCCTTGAAGACCTGGTGCAATAACAGATAAAATTTCAAAATCACGATCTTCTTTTGCAGCTAGTTCCATTAGTTCAGGCATACTCTTTTTACAAGGTCCGCACCAAGAGGCCCAGAAAATTTAAGATAAACTTTTTTACCTTTAAAATCAGATAACTTTGACTTCTTTTCCATCCATAGATTGTAGCGTAAAATCCGGTGCTTCGGCTCCTACAGCCACCTGTTTAACAGTTGCTTGCTGTTGTGTTTGACTCGTTTGAGTTTGCTGACTTGATTCCTTCCCTTGCTTACCACAAGCAATCAAAAGAAAGATAGATAAGAAACTAAGTCCAAAATAGATTATTTTTTTCATAGATAACTCCTTTTATCCTAATATTCCAGATAAGACATTTAACTGTCCCAACATCAATAAAATTCCCATGAGAATAATCAGTAAACCACCAATTCTTTTCAGTAAGAGCAGGTGAGATTTGATTTCTACTAAAATAAGGCATGATCAGACCTGATGCTAAGGCCAATACTAAAAATGGAAGCGCCATTCCGAGAGTATAGATAAGGGTTAATAAGGCCCCCTGAAGAGCTCCATTTCCTCCCGAGGCAGCCAGTGCTAAAACAGAACTTAAAACTGGACCAATACATGGAGTCCAACCAAAGCTAAAGCTGATACCTAATAAAAAGGCTGATAGATATTTACTAGACTGTTTTTGATTAAATGTTACTGTTTTTTGGAACTCTAGTTTTCGTAAATGAAGGATTTCCATCTGATGTAAGCCTAGTATGATAATAATACCACCCATAACATAACGGAACCAATCAGCATAGAGTAAGTTTCCGAGAAATCCTGCTCCAAACCCTAGAATAAAGAAAATCAGAGAGATACCTGCGATAAAACAGAGTGTCCGAATTAATCCTGACCAGGCAACCTCTTTACCTAAAAAACGAAATGTTTTTGACTGTTCTTGATCATCTAATAAAACACCTGCATAGACTGGTAACAAGGGAAAAATGCAGGGCGAAAAGAATGACAAGACACCAGCTAAAAACACAGAGATAAAAAATATAATACTTTCCAATTAAGAACCTTCTTTCATATAGTCATCTTTTTATTTTTACTATAAAAAGAAAACGTTTGTAAGATATCTGCTACGCAAATTTAATTTCAACTTTAACGAATTAAAAAAGGAGCTCAGCTCCCTTTTTTTATTAATAAGTTCCTTCTTCACCTTGACTTGTCAAGATTACAGGTCCATCCTTGGTAATAACAAACTGGTGTTCATACTGACATGATAGACCACCGTCGATAGTTTTGTGGGCCCAGCCTGTTTTCATGTCTGTATCGATTTCCCAATCACCTGTATTAATCATAGGTTCAATAGTCAAGACCATTCCTTCACGAAGGCGAAGACCACGACCTGCGACACCGTAGTTTGGAACCATTGGCTCTTCGTGCATGGTTGGGCCAACACCGTGGCCTACAAGATCACGAACAACACCGTATCCACGACTTTCGGCATATTCCTGAATCGCTGCTCCAATATCACCAATACGGTTTCCTACAACAGCTTTGCTCAATACCGATGTACATAGCTTCTTTGGTCACGTCCATCAAGTTTTTTTAACTTCTTCTGATGGTTTTACCAACAGCGTATGCCCAACAAGAATCAGCTAATCCACCCGTAAAGTTTTGAGTATATTTTTTCATCTGCTCAACCTTGTTAAAATTGAGTTTAGAAACATTGAGGTCAGACTTAGCGATTGGCCCACCAAGGACCATATCAACCTTGAGCAAATCGCCTTCCTTCAAAATATAGTGGCGTGGAAAAGCATGGGCTACTTCGTCATTGAGTGAACAGCAAGTGGCATAAGGATAATCCATTATTGCCCCATCAACACCGATTTGTAGTGGAAGGAAATTTTCTTCTTTACAACGACGACGAACATACTCTTCTACTTCCCACATATCTACACCTGGTTTGATGATATCACGCAAGCCAATATGAATACTCGCAAGGAAATCTCCAGCCTTATCCATAGCTTCGATTTCTCTAGCTGATTTTAATGTAATCATGTTTTCTCCTAGATTCTAATTAATTTTTACAGTTACATTTGCTTTTGATACAATCTGATGATTGAGATAAATGTCATAATCAATAATAGCCGACCGTCTCGTATGGTGAATAATTCTAGCTTGAATACGTAGAACATCATCAATCTGAACAGCCTGTAAGAAATAAATCAACATCTGTTCAATGATGAGGTTACGCCCACTATTAACGACCAAGTCCTGAGTCATATGGGTTAAGATTTCTGCAAGGACACCATTTGCAAGGACACCATTTTTTTCTAGCATGAAGGGTTCAACTGTAATGACAACTTCATCATGATGATAAGACAACTTTTGTCCAATCTGTTCTGAAAATGTTGGTAGAGCTGAAACCTGAGAACGACTCATTTTTTCCATGACATCCCGTCTAGTAATGACACCTAGCAAGGTCTGGTTACTGCGCACAACGGGTACCATTTCAAAATCTTCTGCAATCATTCTCTGGCTCACGTTAGCAATATTCGTTGCTAAGCCTGTCATATAGACTGTTCTTGTCATGACCTTATCAATGGTTGTACCCTGGTGATTTATCTCCAGCATCTCGCATGGTTACAACTACCCCACAACAACCTTATGCTGATTGATAACAGGGAAGCGACTAGTCCTATTCTTTCGAACCAAGTCCAAATAATCCTTTACGGTATCTGTTTCCTGTAAAAAACCATATTCATGACTAGTACGATAAATCTTTTCAACTGTTAAAATATCCGTCTTAATCTGAACATTTGAAAGAGCGCGGTTAATCATCGTCGCAATTGTAAATGTATCATGCTTGCTTCGTAATACTGGAATATTCTTCTTATCAGCTGCATTCAAAACATCTTTATGGACTTCAAATCCACCTGTTACCAAGACAGCATTCTCATTTTCAAGTGCCAATAATTGGATACGTGTTCGGTCACCAACAATGACTAGTCCACCATCATGAAGGTATGAAAGTATATTTTTCTCAGTCATTGCTCCGATGGAAAATTTACTGAATTCTCTATCTAAACCAGCTTGACCAGCTAAAACTTCCGAACCAGTGACCTCTGCGATTTCTGCAAAGGTCAATCTTTCAATAGCAACTTTTTTTGACTTTACTCGAACAGTCCCACTTCTAGGACGTGTTTCAACTAAACCTCTATTTTCAGCCTCTTTGATAGCACGATAAGCCGTACCATCACTAACTCCCAAGCGATTGGAAATACTCCGAACGCTAACCCGTTTTCCAACTGGTAATTCTTCCAAATAAGCTAAAATCTCTTGGTGTTTACTCATTTAGCTCTCCTTTTGTATAGCGAAATTCTAGATAATCCCGCATCTTACGAGTATAGCGGTCACTACCTTTAAAACGACGAGATAGAACAAAGCCTGATTTTTGCGCAACTTTTTGACTGGCGCTATTTTCCAGATGCGTTACAATAAATAGTTGCTTTAAGTCAAATTCTGTCATGGATAAATCCCGCAATTTGCTAACAGCTTCAGTCATATATCCCTGAGACCAAAATTCTTTCCTTCAAAAAATAGCCAATTTCTGCTTCTTTTCTAATTTCATCCAGTTTTTCAAACTTGATTGCTCCAATCATTTTTTTCTTCTTTTTTTATCACAAATGGCCCAAATTCCCCAAATGGTGATTTCATGAAAGTAGTTTAGCAAGTGCATATTGACTTTCTTCAATACTTGCTTGCGTCGGGAAAAAAATAAACTGGAGATTTTCAGGGTCTGATGCCAACTGGTGGAAGTCTTCTACGTCCGTAAAAAAGAATGGACGGAAATACAAACGTTCCGTCTCATAGAAAGAAAACATTGCTAATTTTGTCCAGATATTCATTCTTATCCTCAAATTACTAATCTTCGATTAGCTCAATATCTGCTCCAAGGTTACGTAATTTTCTCAATGATATTTGAGTATCCTCGTAAAATAAACTCAACACTGGTAATCTCTGTTCTACCTTCAGCCATTAGACCAGCAATAACCAAAGCTGCACCTGCACGTAAGTCTGTAGCTCTTACGCTTGCACCATGTAGAGGATTCCCACCTTTATAGATAATGTGATCATTCGTGGTACTAATATCTGCATTCATTTTAGCTAATTCGAAGACATGGTTGACACGTTTTTCATAAATGGTATCAATCAGTGTTCCTCGTCCTTCAGCTTTCAACAAAAGAGGGGTAATCGGTTGTTGAAGGTCTGTAGCAAATCCTGGATATGGAGCAGTCTTGATATTAACAGCTTTTAGATTTTTTTGCTCTTCTACAAATATACTATCTTCAGAAACAGTCATGTGAACTCCCATCTCTTCAAGCTTAGCAATAAAGCCTTCAAGATGCTCGTAAAGTACATTATTAATACGAATCCCTTTACCTACCGCAGCCGCCAAAGAAATATAAGTACCAGCTTCGATACGGTCTGGAATAACTTGATGGCGCGTGCCATGTAGGGACTCAACACCATCGATAGTAATCATATCCGTACCTGCACCACGAATATGAGCTCCCATATTATTTAACAAAGTAGCTACATCAATAATTTCAGGCTCCCTAGCAGCATTTTCAATGACTGTACGTCCTTTAGCTTTTACTGCTGCAAGCATCGTATTAATAGTTGCTCCGACACTGACAGTATCCATATAAATACTTGCGCCTTGTAACTTTGAACCATTAGTTGAGAGATTCATATTATCTCCCTCGTATGTTGTCTTTGCTCCCATAGCTTCAAAGGCTTTTAAGTGCAAATCAATGGGACGAGGTCCCAAGTCACATCCACCAGGTAAACCAACTGTTGCTTCACCGAAACGACCAAGAAGACTACCGTAGAAATAATAGGATGCTCGAAGACTATTAATCTTACCATATGGCATTGGTTTATTCTGAACACCACGAGGATCAATTTCTAAAACATCATCATAGCGCTTAACACTAGCACCCATGATTTCCATAATTTCAACTAAACTAGCTACGTCTGAGATGTCTGGAACACAGTCCAAGATAACAACATCATCTGACAAAATAATAGCTGGAATCAGAGCTACTACACTATTTTTTGCTCCACTAATGGTTATCTCACCCTTTAATGGACGTCCACCGTTAATGACAATTTTTTTCATTATCATTTATATACTCTTTCACTATTTATTCATAAGGTCTCACCCTATATTATACCATATTTCTTTCTTATTATCTATCAGTAATAAATCAAATAAGTTTCTAAAACTCTCAATTGATTTCTAATAGCTTTTCAGGTATCAAATTTTCATAGTTTTCGTCTATCACATTTCATTTCATAAAAAAAGCTTCCCGAAAACTCGGAAAGCCTTATTTAATGCTATTTAGCAACCTCGCCTTTTTATTTCAAGGCTCGGGATAAAAAGGTTCACTAGACCTTTTTATTTTGCGATTGGGTAAACAGAAACTTGTTTCTTATCGCGACCTTTACGTTCGAAACGTACTACGCCTTCAACTTTAGCGAACAAAGTATCGTCTCCACCACGTCCAACGTTTACACCTGGATAGATGTGTGTACCACGTTGACGGTAAAGGATTGATCCACCTGTTACAGTTTGTCCGTCAGCTGCTTTAGCTCCAAGACGTTTAGCTTGTGAATCGCGTCCGTTTGATGTAGAACCTCCACCTTTTTTGTGGGCGAAAAGTTGCAAGTTGTTAAGAGTCATTTTTAACATAATGTTTTCCTCCGTGTTAGTTTTCTGTGATAACTCTGGTTTGGACGAACTCAGAAGAGTTCTCCGACAAGTTTGCCATACCTAAGAAAAATGATTCAAAGAATAATTGTGTCATTTCTCTCTGGTGAGAAGGAAGATCTTTTGGAATTTCAACCATCAGATAGCCACCTTCATCTTCGTTTAATTCTAAGATTGGTTCATAGCCTGCAAATTTCTCAATGGAATTGATAAAGTTAATGGCAAGCGTAGAAACCGATGCACACACGACATCTAGGCCGTATTCGCCACTCTCGGCGTGTCCAGTAATCTCCGCACTCCTCAGCTCGCCATCTTCGGCTCTCTCAAAGACTGCTTGTATCATGTGTTCTCCTTAAAATTAAGCGTTGATTGCGTTGATGACAACTTTAGTATATGGTTGACGGTGACCTTGTTTACGGTGGCTACCTTTTTTAGGTTTGTACTTGTAAGTAACAACTTTCTTTTGTTTTCCTTGTTTTTCAACAGTTCCAACAACAGTAGCTCCAGCAACAAGTGGAGTTCCGACAACAGTGTTTTCACCACCAACAAGAACAACTTCGTTAAAAGTAACTTCTTGACCAGCTTCAACGTTCAATTTTTCAACGTAAACTGCTTGACCAACTTCAACTTTAACTTGTTTTTCCGCCAGTTTTGATAATTGCGTATGTGCTCATCATGCACCTCCTATGATTTTTTGGGTTTCCCCGAATTTTTGTGAAGACTCGCCTAGCATCGTGGGACGAACCACTTAAACTTGAAGAATCAAGCAACGATGTTCGTGCGGTTGCACAGGAATGTGCATAGTCAACTCTACAAGTATAGCATGATTCCGATTTTTTGACAAGTATTTTCACTCAAAAATGATGCCTTTTCTGGTACTTTTTTTGCAGAGAAGATAAAAGCATACTTAGATAAAAAATACTCATCATGATAGGGACACCTAAAATCGTTTTTTCGTTGAAAGATAATCGTTAAGTAAGCTGAAAATACTACTCCTAGAATGAAACTAATAAGTAGGCTCACAAAAATCAATCCTTCCATCAAAAAGGCTGTATGCTTGGTCCGAACATATTCACCAAAAGCCAACATAGTTCGTTTAATATTTCCCGTCATAAAGGCATTGTTATAGGCAATACCTGAAACCTCTCCAAAAGCTGTTGTCACGAGACCCATACAAAAAGCCAGAGGAGGAACAATAAACATATTATCTACACTCAATGGAATAAAGCCGATTATCAATGATAAAATGGCCAATGGTATAAGTGATAAAATGGGTTTTTTAACAATGCGAAGTTTCTCCTTGTATATTGTCAGCAAAAATACCCCCAACATGAAAGATAAAAGTGTCAATATCTTTATTTCAGCATCAGCTAAATTTCTCTGAACGATTCCGACTGATAAAAATACCACATTCCCCGTCTGCCCAGCGACTAAGGTATTCCCTCTTACAATAAATGTATAGGCATCTACATAGCCTGCACAAAAAGTCAAAAAAAGCGCCAATCTTTTTGAATGACGAGAAATTTTTCTCATAGGTAATAATCTCATACTAAACTCCTAAATTTACTGTAACTATTGTACCATTTTTTCTAGAAATTTCGAAGTATCAAAGCAAAAGAATTATCTCAAGGTAACGAGTTGGCTCTTTCTATGATATAATGAAATCAATCATTACTTGTGGAAAAGGAGTAACTATGCTAAAACTTGGTATCATAGGAACTAGTTCAATCAGCCATCATTTTCTAGAGGCTGCCCATACTAGCGGGAAATTTCAACTGAGTGCAGTCTATTCTAGAAAAATAGAAACCGCAGAAAAGTTTGTTGAACAGTATCAAGGCGTTAAGCTATTTGATCAGCTAAATGATTTCTTTAATGATTCATTCGAAGTGGTTTATATCGCTAGTCCGAACTCATTGCATTTTAGTCAGGCTAAAATTTCCTTAGTTGCTGGGAAACATGTCATCCTTGAAAAACCAGCTGTTACCAAACCACAGGAATGGCAGGATTTAGTTCAAACAGCCAAGGAGCATCAATGTTTTATCTTTGAAGCAGCACGTAACTACCATGAAGATGCTTTTGCCACAATTAAAGACTTTCTTGCAGACAAACAAATTCTTGGTGCAGATTTTAATTATGCCAAATACTCTTCTAAGATGCCTAACCTACTTGCTGGACGATACTCCTAACGTTTTTCTCAGACCGTTTTTGCTGGTGGTGCACTTATGGATCTTGGTATTTATCCGATTTATGCAGCTGTTCGCTTATTTGGAAAACCGACTCATGCAACCTATCAAGCTCAGAAATTAGATAATAGCATTGATTTAAATGGGGATGGTATCCTCTCCTATCCTGACTATCAAATACATATCAAAGCAGGAAAGAATATCACTTCTAATCTTCCTTGCGAGATTTATACGACTGATGGAACCTTGACACTTAATACAATCGAGCATATCCAATCAGCTGTTTTTATAGACCATCAAGGAAATGAACTTCAACTTCCTATCCAGCAGGCACCTCACACTATGACAGAGGAAGTCGCTGCTTTTGCACATATGATTAACCAACCAGACCAGACTCTCTACCAATCTTGGATTGATGATGCGACACACGTCCACAACCTACTTTATACCATGCGACAAGATGCTGGCATTAGATTTGAGGCAGAAAAAAATGAAAACGAAACTACCAAACGAATGGCAAAAATTGATTGACCAACTAGGTTTCCAAGAATTCACTCCCATTCAAGAACAACTGTTTAATCCTATTCTAGAAGGAGAATCACTCCTCGGAGTTAGTCCAACCGGAACAGGAAAGACTTTAGCCTATCTCCTACCTAGTCTTCTTAAACTCCAAAAGAAAAAAGCCCAACAACTATTGATTTTAGCACCTAATACTGAGCTTGCTGGACAAATTTTTGAAGTCACTAAAACCTGGGGTGAGGTTATCGGATTAACAGCTCAGCTATTTCTATCCGGTTCGAGCCAGAAACGTCAGATTGAACGACTTAAAAAAGGACCAGAAATTTTAATTGGAACACCTGGGCGTATCTTTGAACTCATCAAATTGAAAAAAATCAAGATGATGAATGTAGAGACTATTATTCTTGATGAATTTGATCAGTTGCTAGACGATTCTCAGATTCATTTTGTCGAAAAAGATTACCCACTACGCTCCTCGTGACCACCAACTCATCTACATGAGTGCCACTACCAAAGTTTGACCAAGATAAGATTGCAGCTAACACGCGCACCATTGACCTCTCTGATCAAAAGTTAGACAATATTCAACACTTCTACATGCAAGTAGACCAACGTCACCGAGTAGATATGCTTCGGAAACTAGCACATGTCGATGATTTCCGCGGACTCGTCTTCTTTAACAGCTTGTCAGACCTTGGAAGCGCTGAGGAAAAATTGCAGTATCGTGATATTTTAGCTGTTTCGCTTGCGAGCGATGTCAACGTTAAATTTAGAAAAGTTATCTTAGAAAAGTTCAAAGATAATCAACTGACACTACTTCTTGCGACAGACCTTCTAGCTCGTGGCATCGACATTGATAGTCTGGAATGCGTGGTAAACTTTGATGTTCCTAGAGATATGGAAACTTACACTCACCGCGCTGGACGTACTGGACGTATGGGCAAAGAAGGATATGTGATTACTCTTGTAACCCATCCAGAAGACCTCAAAAAACTGAAGAAATTTGCAAGTGTACGTGAAATTGTCTTGAAAAATCAGGAACTATATATCAAATGAGAGTGGGACAGAAATCGGTAATTCGTTAGAATTCGATTTCGTCGTCCCACCTCCGCACAGTTGAGTAGGGCTGTAAAAGCTGATGAAATCAGCGTAGTAGAGCCCACTCAACCACTGCGTCTTGCTCGAATTGAGAGGCTAGAACTTTTGTCCCAGCCTCTTTTTCTTATCCCCAAGTAATTTCTAAACGGTAGTCCGCAAATGGAACTCCTTCTTTGTTTTGAAGTTGATAGGCTAGTTCAATCTTCTCTTCACCAACTTCATAGTGGCTGGTTTGAATGATAAACTCCTGCATACCCATAGGTGTTGGAATATAGGCTAAACTATCGGAATCCTTCAGAAAACGCATGATAGTATTGGGATTTGAGAAGCGCGTCATGACGAGCTCTTCTTCTTGAAACTTAATTACAACTTTTTCTTGCTCTTCATTGTAGAAAAGGAGATAAGAAAAATCTCCCTTTTCACGTAGTTCTACATCATAAAGTTGGTCGATTACTTCCAATTGTTCATCGAACTGGATAGTATTTCTCATTCTAATCTTCACAAGAGTTCCTCTTTCTTCTCACTTATCCCTACTATTTTACCAAAAAGCCACGGAATTTGCTATAATGGTCTTATGAATGAAAAAGTATTTCGTGACCCTGTTCACAACTATATCCACGTTAATAATCAAGTCATTTATGACCTAATCAATACCAAAGAATTTCAACGGCTTCGTCGCATCAAACAGTTAGGGACATCTAGCTATACTTTCCATGGTGGAGAGCATAGTCGTTTTTCTCACTGTTTGGGTGTCTACGAAATTGCCCGTCAAATCACTGAGATATTTGAGGAGAAATATCCTGAGGAATGGGATTCTAACGAGTCTCTCTTAACCATGACTGCAGCCCTTCTACATGACCTTGGACATGGTGCCTACTCTCATACTTTTGAAAATCTCTTTGATACTGACCATGAGGCAATTACTCAGGAAATTATTCAGAGTCCTGAAACAGAGATTCACCAGGTTCTTTTGCAGGTGGCACCCGATTTCCCGAAAAAGGTAGCCAGCGTTATCGACCACACTTATCCAAATAAACAAGTGGTTCAGCTGATTTCTAGTCAGATTGATGCGGACCGCATGGACTATCTCCTTCGTGACTCCTACTTCACCGGTGCTTTTTATGGCCAGTTTGATTTGACACGGATCCTTCGTGTCATTCGTCCTGTTGAAAATGGAATCGCCTTTCAGCGTAATGGGATGCATGCCATCGAGGACTATGTCCTTAGTCGTTATCAGATGTACATGCAGGTCTATTTCCACCCAGCCACACGTGCCATGGAAGTCCTTTTGCAAAATCTTCTCAAACGTGCCAAAGAACTCTATCCAGAAAATAAAGGACTTCTTTGCTCTGACCTCTCCACATCTACTGCCATTTTTTTGAGAAAAAAACGTTAGCTTATCTGACTATCTAGCACTTGATGACGGGGTTATGAATACCTACTTTCCAACTCTGGATGACAAGTACAGATAAAGATTTTAGCTGACCTTTCCCAACGTTTTCATCAATCGGAAGGTCTTTAAATCTATTACTTTTTTTCTCAGGAAGACCAAGAATCAACTTGAAATCATGCGAGGTTTAGTAGAGAAATTGGTTTTGATCCCCAACTACTACACTGCTATTCATAAGAATTTTGACCTTCCTTACGATATTTACCGACCAGAGTCCGAAAATCCAAGAACACAAATTGAGATTGTGCAGAAAAATGGTGAGTTAGCTGAACTTTCTAGTCTTTCACCTATCGTCCAATCTCTTGCAGGAAGTCGTCATGGTGACAACCGTTTCTACTTCCCTAAAGAAATGCTCAATCCAAACAATATTTTTGCTTCTACCATTCAACAATTTTCACATTTGATTGAGAATGATCATTTTACTCCAGATAAGAAATAACAGAGGAAATTTATGAGTATAAAACTAATCGCCGTCGATATTGATGGTACCCTAGTTAATAGTAAAAAAGAAATTACTCCAGAAGTTTTTGCAGCTATCCAAGATGCCAAAGCAGCTGGAGTCAAGGTTGTCATTGCAACAGGACGCCCCATCGCTGGTGTTGCCAAACTCCTCGACGACTTGCAGTTGAGAGATGAAGGGGACTATGTTGTGACCTTTAACGGTGCCCTTGTTCAAGAAACTGCTACAGGACACGAGATTATCAGTGAATCTTTGACTTACGAAGACTATCTGGATATGGAATTTCTCAGTCGTAAACTGGGAGTCCATATGCATGCCATTACCAAGGATGGTATCTATACTGCCAATCGCAATATCGGAAAATATACCGTACACGAATCAACCCTCGTCAGCATGCCAATTTTTTACCGTACACCTGAAGAGATGGCTGATAAGGAAATCGTCAAATGTATGTTTATCGACGAACCAGAAATTCTCGATGCTGCTATTGAAAAGATTCCAGCAGAATTTTATGAACGCTACTCTATCAATAAATCTGCTCCATTTCTACCTAGAACTTCTCAAAAAAGATGTAGACAAGGGATCTGCTATCACTCATCTAGCTGAAAAACTAGGATTAACAAAAGATGAGACTATGGCTATCGGGGATGAAGAAAATGACCGTGCCATGCTCGAAGTCGTTGATAATCCAGTTGTTATGGAAAACGGAAACCCCAGAACTCAAAAAAATCGCCAAATACATCACCAAAACAAATGATGAATCAGGCGTTGCCCATGCTATTCGAACTTGGGTCTTGTAAAATTATTAGAATATAAAAAAGCACCCCAGAAGTTAGAGATACAACTCTAACTCCTGGGGTGTTTTAAATTACGGATTATTCTTCCTCATCAAACATAAGTGCGTCTAACTCTTCTCTTTCAACCGCAATTTCTTCATAGGTGGTAATGATATTACTTAATATCTCTAAGGTGATAATACCAGTCGAATCTTTCATAGTAACCATGGTTCCAATGTCACTCAAGTCATGAATAAGGGCTCTTACTTTTTTTAATTCGTCCAAATCTAGAATATCCACTTCCATAACTGTATCATGATTTTTTATTCTTGATTGGATTAGAGAAAGAGACAAGGATGAATAGTTTCTTAACAACTTATAGGTCACTGACTTATCCCCTATAGAATCAATATAAATAGCTAACATAGAACGTACTCCTTTACTCACTTTTTTGTATGTTCTACCCTTCAATCTCATATCAGTTTCTTATAAGTCTTTATAAGCAGCATTAGCATAGTAACTCCTACTGTAAATCTTTGATAAACTCCACAACTTGACGATTCTCAATCTTCACATAATATCCACCGCTATTATTGACAAGTTTATCCCCTTCATATTTATCAATCTTTACAGCATAAAGACCACTTGGAAAGGGTTGATTGTTAAAAAATTCTTTCATTTGCGATTCAAGGTCTTCAAGATAGGCATCATATAACTGATCCTTCTTGTCTTCTGGAGTGTAGTATCGAAATTGAAATTCTGGTATAAAAATATCTTTTTGGAAAAGATATTGAGCATCCATAGGGATACATCCCTTGTAATGCTTGTCCTTTGCTTTGATTTTCCTCTAATATTTTCATCATAAAGATACATGTTGCCAGATTTACTATTAAATTGAAAAATCAATCCCTTCATACTTCAAATCAGTCATTTTAGGGTCTGTTATTGAATTGTCCAATGTTTTTAAAAATTCACTGGTGCCTGGACTAATCTCAATCCCTAGATAGGCTAATTCTGGAAAAGCTTGATAAATTTTTTTGTTTTGTTTATAATCTACTTCCGCATCAGTCTTTCTATACGTTTCTTTTTCAGAAGGACGAGTATAGTATTCAAAACGAGACTTAGCCTGATAGGTTTTACCATCTATATTTTCAGTGTAAGTACCATGGATTACAAATCCTCCTACACTTGTATAGTTTTTTTCGTATTTTTCTAACTCAAACTGACCTTTAAGACCGTAGTTCTTATAAGAACGATGTACAGCTTGCTCAAGTTCATTCTGACTTGCATGGGCAAATAGACCCCACATATCCATCATAGCAATAATAGGACTAAGCACTATGAACATTGCAAATAGTATAACTATGGATAAACAGCCGATTAATAAGCCTTTTTTCATCTTTTTCTCCTAAACATTCTATGTCCATTATAACACACCATAGATATCTTATGAGTGGTTCAAAATTTGATCAAAGAAAAAACACTGGTTATCCAGTGTTTTTATTTCTAGTTCTGCCCCCTGCAGGAATCGAACCTGCAACTACTCCTTAGGAGGGAGTTGTTATATCCATTGAACTAAGGGAGCTAGAGAAAAACCCTGCCTTGCAGCAGAGTTTTTTTGTTCATCGAATTAACGACGGATTTCTTTGATACGAGCTGCCTTACCTTGAAGAGCACGCAAGTAGTACAATTTCGCACGACGTACTTTACCGTAACGAACAACTTCGATCTTTTCAACACGTGGAGTGTGGATTGGGAAGATACGTTCAACACCTACACCGTTAGAGATTTTACGAACTGTGTAGTTTTCTGAGATGCCAGCACCTTTACGTGCAATAACAACACCTTCAAAGATCTGAACACGTTCACGGTTTCCTTCGACAACTTTCGCGTGTACACGAACAGTGTCACCAGGACGGAATGAAGGGATATCTGTACGAAGTTGACCTTCAGTCAAGCTTTGGATTAATGGATTCATTTTATTCTCCTATCTTTGTCAATCTTGAGGAAACTTCCTCAGCGGATAAACTGTATTTTTGTGCGTCCATTACACACAAGATACAGTTTATCAAATTTCCTAGAAAAAGTAAAGAAATTTAAAGCAAAATTCCCAAAAAAATTGCAAGAAAACCAAGCAAGTAGGTTAATAATAAATAACTATAAAATGCCTTCTTGTCATTGAGTCAGTCTTTGGAGTTCATCATTCAAAGGTTGAAAAAGTAGTCAAACCACCACAAAAAAACCAGTTGCAAGAATAAGATAGACTTCTTTTGACTCCACATGGTTGTAGAATAAATCCAATCAAAAAAACAACCTAGAAGATTAGCTATGAGTAGTTCCTAGTGGCAGTACTGACCCTTGATTATAACGGGAAAAGAAATAACGAACAAGAGCACCCAGTCCACAAGCAAGCGCTAGATAAAATACTACCATTTCTTCCTCCCTAGACAATAAGCTAATAAAAGTCCGCCACCAACGCTCAAAAGCAAATAGGTCACCAAACTAAGGTATCGCCCTGTGTCCAGTAATTTCACAGCATCTAATAGGAGACTAGAAAATGTCGTTAAGCCGCCACAGAATCCTGTTCCAAGCGCTAGAATGACGTTCCTTTACTACTTCCCTTTAGAAACCAGATAACCTTTTACAAGGTAGACAAGGCAAAAAATTCCTAAATAGTTGACTACTAGTGTTCCCCAAGGGAAGTCTGGACTAGATGGCAACCATCTCGAAATCTGAAAACGCACAATTCCTCCCAGCATACCAGCTAGAAAGATTCCTAGAGGGTAAAATTTTTCTTTATTCATTTGATCGTTTTATCCTGATAATCACGTGAACGTTTGAGAATATCTGAAAAAGTCTCAACAATTGTATCTTCGTATTTTTTATTGCTGACGCGATTTCTGACTTTTTCAAAGATAGCTTCTTCTCTTTTGGTATCCAAGATTGGTTTTCCTGTAGACTTTTTATAAGCAACTACACCCTCAACTAGATGCATTCTTTCTTCTAAAAGTTGAACGATTTGGTCATCGATTTGGTCAATTTCTTGTCTAATAATATCTAAATCCATTGAGTCTCCTTCTTTATTTGAATCATTGTGTACAAAGCTACTAAATAGGCAAGTTATTCTCAGGCATATCTAACAAAAAACTGCACTGACATCTATCATCAGTGCAACTTCATGCTTATCCCACTTTGGCAGCTAATTCTTCTGCAAATTGCTCCAAGCGTTCAATATCTTCTTCTTCGGCAGAAAGGTCTACTTTAACGCACTCTGAACCCTTTTCAGCTCCTGTCGCTACAAATACTCGGTCAAAGTCATCAACAGCTTTACAGAATTCATCGTAGAAAGTATCACCTGATCCAACTACACCATAGATTTTACCACTCAAGTTGAGGTCTGCTAGATCTTCGTAGAAGTCCATCATTTCGTCTGGTAATTCTCCATCACCGTAGGTATAGGTTGCGACAATGGCGATGTCTGCTTCTAAAAAGTCAGAAGCATCAACTGTTGTACACTCATCAACATCGACATCTAAACCACATTCTCTTAATTTATCTGCTACAATATCAGCGATTTCTTCAGTATTACCGGTCATACTGGCAAATACAATTTTTGCTAATGCCATAAGGTCCTCCTCAATTAATCTTTCTCCATTATATCACATCTTTTTCATTTTAAAAATAAAAACTCTTGTGCTACAAATGAAATGAGAAAGAATTGAGGTTCATTATGGAAATTTGTCACCAAATTTTTAGAAAAAAATCAAAGCATACGATACTATTATCATTCACCGTCATATGAAACCAGATCCAGATGCTCTGGGGAGTCAGGTAGGATTAAAAAGCCTTACTTGAGCATCATTTTCCTGAAAAAACTATCAAAGCAGTGGGTTTTAACGAACCAACCTTAACTTGGCTAGCTGAAATGGATCAAGTAGATGACACAGACTATCAAGATGCCCTTGCCATTATCTGTGATACAGCAAACACAGCTCGTATCGATGATAAACGATATACTCAAGCTGATACCATTATTAAGATTGACCACCATCCAAACGACGAAGTCTACGGTGATCTAGTTTGGGTAGATACTAATTCAAGTAGTGCGAGTGAGATGATTGCTCTCTTTGCTGAAGCAACTAATCTAGAATTATCAGACTACGCTGCTAAAATGCTCTGTGCTGGAATTATTGGTGATACAGGCCGCTTCCTCTATCCTTCTACTTCTGCACGTACGCTTCGTATCGCAAGTCAACTCAGAGAACACAACTTTAACTACGCTGAATTAACTCGTAAAATGGATACTATGAGCTTTAAGATTGCCAAACTCCAAGGTTATGTTTATGATCACTTAGAAGTTGATGAAAATGGTGCTGCTCGTGTCATTCTTACTCAAGAAATTTTGAAGAAATATGAAGTTACTGATGCAGAAACAGCAGCTATCGTAGGGGCTCCAGGCCGTATCGATACTGTCAGCCTTTGGGGAATCTTTGTGGAGCAAGCAGATGGTCACTACCGCGTACGTCTTCGTAGTAAATTTGTTCCAATCAATGAAGTCGCAAAAGAACATGACGGCGGTGGACATCCACTTGCTAGCGGAGCAAATTCTTATAGTTTAGAAGAGAATGAGCTCATCTACCAAAAATTAAAAAACTTACTGAAAAATAGATAAAAAGCTTGCCAAACTTTTTCAGAATCTGATAGACTAGTATGGTAACAATCTATGGCTCGCAAAGAGACCATGGCAGAAAGGAAATATTGCAAAATGAAAAAAGATATCCATCCAGAATATCGCCCAGTTGTCTTCATGGACACAACTACTGGTTACAAATTCCTTAGCGGTTCAACAAAACGCTCTAACGAAAACTAGTTGAGTTCGAAGGCGAAACTTACCCATTGATCCGTGTGGAAATTTCATCAGACTCACACCCATTCTACACTGGACGTCAAAAGTTCACTCAAGCAGATGGACGCGTGGATCGTTTCAACAAAAAATACGGTCTCAAATAATCAACCGCATCACTTGCATAAGGTTGAACGAAAACAACTCCGATTCGGAGTTGTTTTTTTCTTTTCACTTCTTAATCATTGAAAAGTTACTACAAGCTACTAAACGTTTCAATTCTAATATCTCCTGCTACTTTTCATGTCCCCTATACACAAAAAGCCCTGTCACGCAAGCTCAAATGCTTGATATGACAGGCTTTTTATAAAATCATTATTTAACTGCTTCTTTTAAGAGCTTTTACCAGCTTTGAATGCTGGAACTTTAGAAGCTTTGATTTTTGATTTCTTTACCAGTTTGTGGGTTGCGACCTTTACGAGCTGCACGTTTACGAACTTCGAAGTTACCAAAACCGATCAATTGAACTTTTTCACCAGCTGAAAGGAATTCAGTTACAGCTGCGAATACAGCGTCAACTGCTGCTGCTGAATCTTTCTTAGTCAATTCTGTAGCTTCTGCTACTTTAGCGATCAAATCTTGTTTGTTTGCCATGTTAATGAATCCTCCAAAATTATTTCTAATTAACACTTATAATCATAACCTAAATTTCCTTTTTAGGTCAAGTCAAAAACACGTTTTTATTGATTTTTTTCTCAATTTTTTTAGGAATTATATCGAATTAAGATTGCCCAGGCGTTTTCTCCGGTGTGAGTTTGGATAATTGAGCCCGTTTCAAGGACTGAAATCGGCTTCTCAACATAAGGTTGTAGAACAGCTTTCATCTCATTTGCCCATTCATTTGTACCTGCATAAGAAATACCAATCTCGGCTACTGGTCTATTTGCTAGAGTGGCTACTAACTCATCCAACCATTTCTTAAAGGTTTTGGCACCACGGCCCTTCACAATCGGTTGAAGTTCATGGTCCTTCATTTGCATAACAACTCGAATATTAAGTAAAGAGCTCAGCAAACCAGTAACACGGCCAATGCGACCACCTTTTACTAGATTTTCTAAAGTTGAAACACCGATGTAGAGTTCAGTGTGATTTTTTACGTCCTCTACATGAGTTAGAATAGTTTCAAGGTCTTTTCCTTCTTGAGCTAGTTTAGCAGCTTCCACAACTTGGAACTTCAAGGCCTGATCTGTGAATGAACTATCCAAAACAGTGACATCTGCTGTTGATAGACTTGCTCCTTGACGAGCCGCTTCTACTGTTCCTGATAAAGCATGGGACATGTGAATAGCTAGAACCTGACTACCATCCTTACCCAAATCATCAAAAATTTCTGCAAAAGAGTCCAACTGGTGGTTGACTAGTCTTAGGAAGATTTTTTTACTAGCTTGCATCAAGCGAAGAAATTCTCCTTCTTCAAGATCTGCATCCGAATAAAGGACACTATCAATCATTACTGATAGTGGAACGACAGTAATATCGAATTCTTTGACTACTTCTGGTTCAATAGTAACAGAAGAGTCCGTTACAATTTTTACTTTTGTCATATTTCAAATCTTTCTATTTTCATGAATTTTAATTATTCAACTTTAACAATATCAATTATATCAAAAAAATTATCAAAAAAATTCATACAATATCTATTTATTTTAAGGGCTTATTCCTAATTATTTTTTTAAAAAAGTTTATAAAAAAATAACCGCCCCTTTTTCAGGCGATTATTCTAGATATCTTACATTAAATGATTATATAATTCCTGCATCTGCATATCGTCTGGTACTAATTGAAGATAAGCTAGGATATATGTTTTTGCCTCTTCTAACTTACCTAGTTCTCTTAATAAATAAATATACTGCTCCAAAAACTCAGGATTGTCCTTGAGTTCTGTTGCAAGGTCCTTATAGAGTTCATAGGCTGCATCCAATTCCTCAGTCTCTTGGTGGCTTCGGGCAATCATCCATTTAGTTAAGAGATTCTCAGGCTCATAAACTTCTAAATCAAGAATATCCTCGTATCTCTCTTGTTCCTGATACATAGTCGCTAAGCGCAATAAAATTTCTTCCTGGTCATCAGCATTCTCTTGAGCTTGTAGTAGATAAGCTTCTGCTTGTTCAGGTTGGTGTAACTCGTAAGATAACTGAGATGCAAGGAGTAAGAGACGGGTTTCAAAAGGATTTTTTGATAATCCTTGTTGCGCTATTTTCAGAGCTTCTTCTGTCTGGTGTTCTTTATGAAGGGCTTGGCTATAGCCGTACTCATATCCTTCAAAATCTGGGGAAATGGTGTCTATTTGTTTAAAGTATAAGACTGCTTTTTGGTAGTCCTCTTGATCAAAATAGAGACTGGCAAGTTCATAGGCTGTTTGGTCATCATATTCTAACTCTAAGGCTTTTTCTAGAAACTCAATAGCAGATTCGAACTTTCCAAGTCTTGCATAAGCAAGACCAATTCTCTGATAAGTCGAAATTCCAGTTTGATCATAGATAGCACGATTATCTAATTGGGCATAGCCCTGAATAGCCTCTAAATCGTTTCCTAACTCGCTATCTAATTCTGCTAGTCCAAATATCAAGAGAGGATCATTAGAGTAGCTACGAGCTTCTAAGAGCTTCTCACGCGCAACATCAGTCAGTCCTTCCATCTGATATAAATCAGCTTTTAAGGCAAGAGCTGATACATACCATTCGCTTTCAGGACCAATATTCTCTAAATAATCAAAGGCTTCCTCAATCAATCCATCCTCACCAGCAATTGCAGCTAGATTGATGTAGACTTCTGGAAATTTCGGTGCTAGTTTCTCATAGATTTGTGCTGCCTGTGGATAGAAACCAATCCCTTCGAGATATGCAGCAAGTTCAAGAAGAACTTCATCTGAATCTTCCTCTATTGCTTTTTGAAAATAGGAATCTGCTTTGGGCAAATCTTGTTGTTCTAAAGCCTCGAGCATTTGTTGACTATTGTTCACGATTAGTCTCCTCTACTGGTTCATAAAGTCCACTAATTTCTTTGTACCAATCAAAAATAGCTGAAATCACTACTTTTGCAGAAGCGTAGATTGGAATCCCTAGCAATACACCCCAAATACCAAACATGGATCCTGAAGTTAATAGAACAAAAAGAATTGTGATTGGGTGAATATTCAATTGGCTTCCTAAAATCAATGGTGATACAAAGCGTCCTTCAATGGTTTGCTCAACAATAAAGACGATAATAACTTTTAAGAGCATAACAGGACCAGCAATCAGACCCAACACAAGGGCTGGAAGCATCGCAAGGAAACTACCAAGATAAGGCACAAGGTTCAATACACCTGCAGTAACACCGAGCGCTACTGCATATCGAAGCCCAATTATCTTAAAGAAGATAATAAACATGATAGCTACGATTACAGCGACTGTAATTTGTCCTCTAACGTAATTAGCAAGTTGTTGGTTCACATCTGATAGAACCTTACCTACTGGTTCTCTTAATTTATTTGGTAAAAACTGAGTGATATAGTCTCTTAGCCCTTTACCGTCTCGAAGGAGGTAAAAGAGCATAAATGGCATGATAATTAGAGCAACAATCACTTGTGACGTTCCACTAATAAGAGCACTCACCCAGTTGACAGCTTTAGAAGAAATATTACTTGCCCATGCAGTTGCCTGAGTTGAAAATTGCGCTAAAACCTGTTCCAGTTGAGGTCTAAAGTCATCTGGCAAACGCTTGGTTACAAGGTCATCAATAACTCTATCAGCATCTTCGAGATAACTTGGGACATTTTGCGCAAAAATTACTACTTGACGTTGAAGGTTTGGAATTGCAACAGCTAGACCAATAATCAAGAGTACGGCAATAATGACGAAGATAATACTAATGGCTAAGACGCGGTTAATCTTGTACTTCTCCATCAGATCTACTAGTGGATTCAAGAGGTAGAAAAGTAGTCCCGATAAAATAACCGGCAACATGACTACTGATAAAAAGTCTATAACAGGGATAAATAAAAAGCTGATTTTACTGAGAATAAAAATATTCAGACCTAGTAACAAGGCCACCAAAAATACAGTAACAGCCTTATTATCTAAAAACCATTTAAAAAACCAAGATAAGGTAAAGTGTTTCTCTTTTTGTTCCATTTTTTCTTCCTTTCCTTTGTCCTAACATTATACCATGTTTTAAGAAAAATAAGGGGTTTTTATAGTGTTTTTAAAAAAAGGATAAATTTAGCTTTTTGTCAAGAGTCCAGGACCGTTTTATGAATTAGAATTTTTCATCTAGTAGACCTTTTTATGTTATAATTGAAGTATATTTTTCTAGAGGTATGAATATGAAAGAAACAGTCTATTTTGGAACTTATACACGCCGTATTTCCCAAGGGATTTACAAGGCTGATTTTGATACTGAGACAGGCAAACTCTCAAATCTAGAACTCTTTGCATCAGAACCAAGTCCAACCTATTTGGCCTTTGATCAAGACCAGCATTTATACACAGTTGGAAGCCATGATGGCAAAGGTGGAATTGCAGCCTACAAAACTGATGGTAGTCTCCTTAATCATGTCGTTGAAGATGGGGCTCCTCACTGTTATGTTGCAGTTGATGAGAAACGGGGGCTAGTCTATGGCGCTAACTACCATAAAGGTCAAGTTCTAGTCTATAAACGTAAAAATGATGGCAGTCTTGAATTGGCTGACATTGACCAACATACTGGCCACGGACCTCATGAAAACCAAGCTTCTCCTCACGTACACTACACAGATTTAACACCAGACCAATATTTAGTAACTTGTGACTTAGGTACTGACGAAGTTACTACCTACGATGTCAGTCCAGAAGGAAAATTAAAGAAATTAACAACCTACAATTCTAATCCTGGCGCTGGTGCTCGTCACCTTGTTTTCCACCACCACTACAAAATTGCTTATCTCATCTGTGAACTCAATAGTACGATTGAAGTATTGATTTACGATGGCGTTGGAGAATTTGAACAAATGCAGGTCATCTCAACCCTACCAGACGACTATAATGGATTCAATGGTACTGCTGCTATTCGTCTTTCTAAAGATGGTAAATTCCTCTACGCTTCGAACCGCGGACATGATTCTATCGCAGTATATAGTATTTTAGCGGATGGAAGTTTAGAGTTATTAGAGATTGTTCCAACTCATGGACAAAATCCACGTGATTTTGATTTGTCACCTGACCAAGAATTCCTCATCGCTGTTCACCAGGATTCTGATAATGCGACTGTCTTTAAACGCAAATCCTGAAACTGGTCGACTTGCAGAACTTTCGAATGACTTTCATGTACCTGAAGCGGTCTGCATTAGTTTTCATAACTAACAAAAAAAAGAACTTGAATAAAGATCAAGTTCTTTTTTATTTTATAATTTATTTCCGACATTAATACGGTTAATAGCACGTTGCAATGCAATTTTAGCACGGCGCTCTTGGTCGATTAAGTGTTTGTCTTGTGCTTCTTCGATTTCACGTTCTGCACGAAGTTTAGCACGTTCTGCACGACTAACATCAATATCGCGCGCACGTTCAGCTGAGTCAGCAATAATGGTAATGACATTATTAGCAATCTCAATGATTCCTCCGTTTACTGCAATCCAGTTCACATGAGTATCATCATCGATGCGTTTAACCTTTACTTCATCAACTGCTAGAACCGCAATCATATTTTCATGTCGTGGCAAGATCCCCATCTCACCATCCAGAGTTCGTACCGATACAAAGCTGGCATGGTGATCATAGACGAGGCCATCTGGTGTCACGATCTGGACAGTTAAATGTGCCATAGATCACCTCTTAAAATCCCATTTTTTCAGCCTTAGCAATAACATCTTCGATTGAACCTACTCCACGGAAGGCATCTTCTGGAAGGTGATCGTGTTTACCGTCAAGAATTTCCTTGAAGCCACGAACTGTTTCAGCTACTGGAACATAAGATCCTGGTTGACCAGTAAATTGTTCCGCAACGTTGAAGTTTTGTGACAAGAAGAACTGAATACGGCGTGCACGAGCAACCAAAGTCTTTTCTTCATCAGAAAGTTCATCCATACCAAGGATGGCGATGATATCTTGCAACTCATGGTAACGTTGAAGAACACGTTTCACTTCTGCAGCTACTGCATAGTGCTCTTCTCCAACAATTTCAGGTGCCAAAGCACGTGAACTTGAAGCAAGAGGGTCAACGGCAGGGTAGATACCCAATTGTACCAATTTACGTTCCAAGTTGGTTGTTGAATCCAAGTGAGCGAAAAGCTGTTGCTGGCGCTGGGTCAGTATAGTCATCCGCTGGCACATAGATGGCCTGGATAGAGGTTACAGACCCCTTCTTAGTTGAAGTGATACGTTCTTGCAATTGACCCATTTCTGTTGCGAGGGTTGGCTGATAACCAACGGCTGATGGCATACGACCCAAAAGGGCAGATACTTCTGAACCAGCTTGTGTGAAACGGAAAATGTTGTCAATGAAGAGAAGAACGTCTTGACCTTCTACATCACGGAAGTATTCAGCGATTGTCAAACCAGTAAGGGCAACACGCATACGTGCTCCTGGTGGCTCATTCATCTGACCAAATACCATGGCTGTTTTTTCGATAACGCCTGATTCTTTTCATTTCCCAGTAGAGGTCGTTCCTTCACGAGTACGTTCCCCAACACCAGTAAATACTGAGATCCCACCGTGTTCTTGGGCAATGTTGTGAATCAATTCTTGGATCAATACGGTCTTACCAACTCCGGCACCACCGAAGAGTCCGACCTTTACCACCTTTAAGGTAAGGGCAAGAAGGTCGATAACCTTGATCCCTGTTTCTAGAATTTCTGAAGAGGTTGACAATTCATCAAAAGTTGGTGCTTTTTTTATGAATTGGCTGACGCTCTGCATCTTCACCAAAAGGAGCTTCCAAGTCAATGGTATCTCCCAAAAACGTTGAAGACACGTCCTAGAGTTTCTTTCCCAACTGGTACTGAGATTGGACGACCTGTGTCCAATACTTCCAAACCACGGGTCAAGCCATCAGTTGATTCCATAGCGATGGTACGAATCATACCATCTCCCAACTCCAAGGCTACTTCAAGGACGATTTTTGTTTTTTTCTTTCGTCATTTTTTTGTAGACGACAAGTGCATTATTAATCTCTGGTAGTTTCTCACCCTGCTGCAAAACATGACGTCTACAACGGGACCGATAACCTGAGCAATTTTACCTGAACTCATCTACTTCTCCTATTCTGTATAAGATACTATCGGTTCCTAGAATGACTAGGTCCTAAGTTCATTTCTCTGAGCAAGATACTTTTATTCCAAAGCACTAGCTCCTGCTACGATTTCTGTAATTTCTTGTGTAATCGCCGCCTGTCTGGCACGGTTATACTGGATAGTCAAATCATTGATAACTTTTTTTAGCATTATCTGTCGCTGTCTGCATAGCTGTCATCCCAGCAGCATTTTTCAGCTGTCTTGGCATCAATAATAGCACCGTAAATCATACTTTCTGCAAACTGTGGCAATAGTTGATCCAAGATTTCTTCACGACTTGTTTCAAGCTCAAAATGTCAAGCTGTAGTTATCATCTGCTTCATTTGGGTCCAAGTCGACAATTGGAAGCATCTGCTCCACACGCATTTGACTTGTCAGTGTATTCACGTGGTGGTTGTAGCAAACATAGAGCTCATCGAAAAAGTTCATTTTGATACATTTCAATGGTTTTTTTGAAATAATCTTACGAACTTCATCGAAGCTTGGTTGACTTGCTAGACCACGCAATTCATAAATTGGCTGAATACCACGAGCTTTTAAAGAAGTCTGCTCCCATACCACCGATACAGATGACTTCAAAATCATCACCTGAAGGATGGTATTCTTGTTGCAGTTCCATGACAGCCTTCAAGATTGAAGAGTTATATCCTCCAACAAGACCACGGTCAGATGTAATGACGATATAGCCTGTTTTTTTGACAGGACGACTAATCAACATTGGATTCGTTGATCCGCCAGCACCATCTCCGTGAAGGATATCTGTAAGGAGTTTACGGACTTTTTGAGCATAAATCTGGAAGTTGCGTGCAGCTTCTTCAGAACGACCTAACTTAGCTGCAGAAACCATCTGCATGGCGTTAGTAATTTGACTAGTATTTTTTTCGTTGAGGCGATTTTTTTGTTTTAATATCATTTAGAGATACTGCCATCTGACACCTCTATTCTTATTGGAAGCTGGATTGATTGAGAAACTCGGTAATCGCAGCATCCAAGACTGCTTCTTCTGGCAAGTCTTTTGTTTCACGAATAGTTTCCAAAATCTCAGGATGTTGGGCATCAAAGAAGGCATGAAACTCTTCCTCGAAACGGACAATATCATCAACTGATATAGTATCCAAGAATCCATGAGTCAAGGCATACAGAATGGTTACTTGTTTCTCAACAGGTAGTGGTTTATGAACAGGTTGTTTCAATACTTCTACAGTACGACGACCACGGTTCAATTTAGCCTGTGTAGCTGCATCCAAGTCTGAACCAAATTTGGTGAAGGCTTCCAACTCTCGGTATGAAGCAAGGTCGATACGAAGAGTACCAGCAACCTTCTTCATGGCTTTAATCTGAGCAGAACCACCAACACGAGATACAGAAGAACCTGCATCAATAGCCGGACGAATACCCGCATTAAAGAGACTATCACTTAGGAAGATTTGTCCATCCGTAATAGAGATTACGTTTGTGGCGATATAAGCTGAGATATCTCCAGCTTGGGTCTCGATAAATGGAAGAGCCGTGATAGATCCACCACCAAGCTCATCTGAAACCTTAGCAGAACGCTCAAGTAGACGGCTATGAAGGTAGAAGACATCCCCTGGGAAGGCTTCACGACCTGGAGGACGACGAAGCAAGAGAGAAAGTTCACGATAAGCTACCGCTTGTTTAGATAAGTCATCATAAACGATCAACACATGCTTCCCTTGGTACATGAACTCTTCCGCCATAGCAACCCCTGCATAAGGTGCAAGGAAAAGCAATGGTGAAGGTTGTGAAGCTGAGGCTGTCACAACGATTGTGTAATCCAAGGCACCGTACTGACGAAGTGTTTCTACTTGTGTACGAACTGTTGATTCTTTTTGTCCAATCGCTACATAGATACAGATCATATCTTGACCTTTTTGGTTCAAGATAGCGTCAATAGCGATAGTTGTTTTCCCTGTTTGACGGTCACCGATGATCAACTCACGTTGGCCACGACCGATTGGAACAAGGGCGTCAATAGCTTTCAAACCAGTTTGCAATGGTTCTGATACAGACTTACGTTGCATAACACCAGGAGCTGGTGCTTCAACTGGACGAGTTTTATCTGTGTTGATTGGACCAAGTCCGTCTACAGGACGACCAAGTGGATCGACAACACGTCCAATCAAGCTATCACCAACTGGAACTTCCATGATTTTCCCTGTACGACGAATTGTATCGCCTTCACGAATATCTGTAAAGTCCCCAAGGATGATAATACCGACGTCTGTTGATTCCAAGTTTTGCGCCATACCATAAGAGCCATTTTCAAAAATCAACAGCTCACCGCTCATGGCGTTTTCGAGTCCATGTGCACGCGCAATCCCGTCACCGATGTAGGTTACAACACCTGTTTCAGTCACATCAAAATTGGGTTTGAAATTTTCAATTTGTTGCTTAATTAAAGCGCTGATTTCTTGTGCGTTAATTGCCAAAAGAACACCACTTTCTATTTCAAATTTTCCTTAACAACTTTAAGTTGTTGTTTAATACTCACATCAATTGTCTTGTGATTGGCAAAAATAACAAAACCACCGATTAAACTATCGTCAATTTTTTCCTTAATGCTACGAACTCTTAGAGACATCTTTTTCTCGATTAGAGGAATTAGTCGTTCTTTCTGTTCATCAGTCAAAGGATGTGCAGACAAAATAGTCACTTCAAAACGATTGGTTTCTTTTTCAAGACGATTCAAGCAATCTACAATCACATCATAAAATAGGTTTGATCTGTGATTGTAAAGTAGAACCTCGATAAAGTTTTGCACTAAAGATGACACAGAGTCTTGGAAAAAACGAACCGTTTTTTCTTTATCCGACTCATCTACTGCCACCTGAGCTAAAAAAAGAAGGTAAGCCTGTTTCTTCAGATACTTGCTTGATTTGAGACAAGTCTGAAAAAAATAGAATCTTCTTCTCCTTTTTTTCAATCACTAATTGGACAAAAGGCATGCTGTATTTTTTTCAATTACCTTTAGAGTCTTTTTTTGTCCATTAAGCTTCTCCCTAGCTGATCGATATACTGATCAATGAGTGCTTTTATGGGCTTGACTGTCAAGGTTTTTGAGAGATGATTTTTTTCCAGCTAGACTAATTGTTAAATCAGCTACATCTCCCTTAACGCTTTGTAAAGCTTCAGCTTTATTTTTGAGCAATTTCTTGGTTGGCTTTTTTTCTTTTTAAGCGCCCTGCTTCAAGTTTAGCTTCAGCCAAAATATCAGCTTTACTTTTCTCAGCTGTTTCCTTTGCATTCTCGATAATAGTTTTAGCTTCGGTACGGCTTCCTGCTAACTCAGCTTCGCGTTTGCTAGCAAGTTCCTCTGCCTTTTTACGGGCTTCCTCGGCACCATCAATATCTGAAGAAATCTTTTCAGCGCGTTCATCTAAGACACTGGTAATATTTCCCCAAGCATATTTCTTCACTAAAAAAAGATCAATAAAAGGAAGGAACCAGCGATCAGAATAAAGTCACCAATAATGGTACTAATAGTTAAATCCATCTTCTAATCCTCCTCTACTTACTCTTCCCCTTCATTTATTTTTTTACCAATGTACATAGATGACAACATGGTAAATACATAAGCTTGAATACATGAAATGAAAATCGAAAAGGCTGTCCATAACATGTTTGCAATAAAGGCAAAAGGATACCAATACAAGGCATGTTGTGACAAGGCCAATAGCAATCCTGCTAAAACCTCACCGGCAAAAATATTTCCGTATATCCGAATCGCCAAGGAGGCAAAATTGGTGAACTCTTCTAAAATGTTCATCGGAGTCATGAAGCCAGGTGTAACAAATGCTCTCAAATATTCTTTAACGCCTCTACGACGAACTCCTTCTACATGAGCGATCAAAGTGATCAATAATGAGAGGGATAAATCGTATCCAAGGTTGGCTGTTGGAGAAGTCCACAAGTTATAACCGTTTGTTGTTTGTACTTTTGCCATTAAGCCAATATTATTGGCAACCAAGATAAACAAGAATAGAGAAAATAGGAACAAGGAATAGTCCTTGATGTATGAATCTCCAATGTTTGGTTTTACAAAACTAATCACAAAGTCATAAATCATCTCAAGAGCATTTTGTTTGCCCTTTGGACGGATGGTCATTTTTCGACTTGCCCAGTAGACAAAGGCAAAAACCATCAAAACAGTTACAAGAGACATGGCAAGCAGGGTCAAATCAAAGGATATTGGTCCAATATTAACGGTTGGATTCAAACTTTCTTCCATGGTTTGACACCTCCATTTCTAAATAGAGTTGTCTATTTAATGACAAATGACATCGCTAGGGTTACAAAGAATGTTCCTTCGATAAAGGCAATCCCCATAATCATCAAACTACGCAATTGAGGAATGATATCTGGTTGGCGTGCTGCAGATTTGAACAAACCGTTCATCAAAAATCCTTCTGCAAGAGATACACCCATACAGGCAAGACAAAGTCCGAAAAATGTTAAATTCATGATGAATTCTCCTTTTTTAAATTAAATTTACCTTCCTAGTTTAGTCCTAAAATTTGCTTTTGTCAACTTTTTACTAGTAATGAAAGCGTTTCAAATCATTTATTTCTAATTTTACGATTTTCAAGACAATTATATAGAAAATTTTATTGTCTTTTCATACCACTTTCACTACCTTTCCTTGTTTTCCGAAAACAAAAAACCGAGTTTTACAACTCGGATTTGTCAGTTCTTATCTAAAATAGATTGAGTGATGATTTTGACAAGCTGGATTAAATGCAGCATTACAAAATGGACAAGTGCCCGTCTCTGTATATTCCTCATACGTTAGTGTTTTCCCACAGGATCCACATAAGATAGGTCTATCCTCTTTCAGATTTAAAGGATAGGGAGAAAATATGTGCGACTCCAGTTCATTATGACACTGATAACAGGCAAAGTATTTCTGACACTCATAACACTGTAAGGCTACGATATCCTTATCGCTATGGTAATGAACACATCTGCTTTCATGATCTACTAGTAAGCCCTGAGCTTGAACCATTGATTTTTTCCTTATCTAGGCACGAACTGTGACGCTTGTTCCATCTTCTTTGTAAAGATTGATGAGACCTTCTTTCAGGGCACGTACCATGTCACCAGCTTCTACTGGTTGAGGAACCTTGATAGTCAAAAGTTCCATTGGATTTGGGGCGCGATCGATTTTATTTCCTTTGGCATCATGAAGGTCTTCAATATAAGTTTCAAAATGACGGAAACCTGGACCGTAGAACTCAACTTGGTCACCTTCATTGATAACGTTACGTTGACGAATAGTTGCTGTTTGAGTTTCAGCATCATAAGCTACTACTTCAGCAACAAACTTGTATTCTGGAATCTTACGACGAGCTCCGAAAAGTTGTTCATTTTCAGATGGTGTTCCGTAGTAGAAACCTGTAGCCAACTCACGTTGGGCAACCTTCCACATTTCATCAATCAAGTCTTGCTTAATAGCTTCAAACTTTTCAGGACTTTCAAGGTAGGCATCAACAGCTGCCTTGTAGCAGTTTGTTACTGTTGAAACATAGTGGATAGACTTCATACGCCCCTCAATCTTAAGACTGTCCACACCATTTTCAATCATATCAGGGATATGGTCAATCATAGACATATCAACGGCTGACATGGAGAATTCTTCAGGAATTTCTCCCTTGAGACTCTTACGTTCCTTACCGAACGGCATATCATAAAGGTCATATTTCCAACGGCAAGATTGTGAACATCCACCACGGTTGGCGTCACGCATGCTCATGTGGTTTGATAGAGTACAACGACCAGAGTATGAGATACACATAGCTCCATGTACAAAAGCTTCAATCTCAACATCTGTACGTTTGCGAATCTCTGCCAATTCTTCCATAGAAACCTCACGCGCCAAAACGACACGCGTCAATCCAAGTTCTTTCCAGAATTCTAGGGTTTCGTAGTTAGTCGCACTGGCCTGGGTTGAAAGGTGAATTTCAAGTCCTGGTGCTTCTGTTGCAGCAATCATGATCAAGGCTGGATCTGATACGATAACCGCTGCAATCCCAATATCACGTAATTTACGGAACCATTCGCCGGCCCCTTCTTCGTTTCCTTCGTGCATGACCATATTAGCAGCCACATATACCTTAGCTCCATACTTAGCCGCGAACTGTACTCCTTCTTCCATTTGTTCGAAAGTAAAGTTCCCTGCACGGCTACGAAGACCATAGGCCTGACCACCGATAAAGACAGCATCTGCTCCATATTGAACAGCTACTTTTAGTTTTTCAAGTGTTCCTGCAGGTGATAGAACCTCAGGACGTTTCAAAGTTTTTTGTCATGTTTTTCTCCTATTTGCAATATAAAAAGTTTGACACTAATCTTTACCATTTTATAGCAAAAAAAGGTTCTAAAAATCAAGTTTTGATTGATTGTTTAGACAATTTTAATTTTCTTGAAAAGCTAAGCTCAGCGAACTGTTTCTATTTGCCAAGCACTCCCAACCTTTAAAACGAATGGCCCCCTTTTGATCCGTTTTGTAAATCGAATTCCCAAATTCTTGGTTATTCTCCCCATTTTTTTCTTTAAATTTTTTTCTTCTTGTCTACAGAAATGACAGTGATTTTAGGTTGAAAGATTTCGAAGACTTCGACATCTGTCTTTTTCTTCGATGCTTGCTGATGAGTTAGCACTACATCTGCTTGGATTTTTGGATAAGACTTGTTTAAGAACTTCTCCTCTATATTTCCAGTGACTAGAAAAGTTTGATTTAGTAGCTTTCCATACATTGCTATTGAGGCTTTACTATCCCTGTTTTGATTTTCGATTACTTCTAAACTACTCCCAAAAATAAATAACTGCTCTCCTGTTTTTAATAGGACGTACTTTTCAAGTTACTTTTCCTCTAATTTATCCATAAATTCTCTTTTAGATAGAGTTTCTTCAGTTACTAGAATCTCTCCAAGATTGAAGGCTTTTACTGATTTCTAGTAGATGATCTAGCTGCTTTAGGTATCACTAGTCCGTTAAAACAAGCTGATCAATCTTTGCAACTCCTCGACTTTTTTTCAGATAAGGGATTAAACTCCGTTTGGCATTGCTCGATGACCTTCTCCTGCCAAGCTTCTTTCTTTCTCAACGTTCAGACTTTTTCTCCGACATCCAGTAGTATGGTCTTTCCTGTCATGTCTCTTAGGAAAAATGCTCCGTCCCCTGCTCCATGTCTAGGACTGTGATTTCATTTTCCAGTGGATGTTTGGTTACTAAGAAAGAGTGAAACGATACAACTAGGATAAGCAAAGGTGCTTTTCTTTCAAATTTTTTCGATAATCATAGATGAGCGCTAAAGAGACTCAAATAGACATGACTAAAACCCAGAGATTCGGTTGACCAAAAACAAAGGGTCTAGTAGATAGCTGAGAAACATAGCGTATGATGTTTTCTAGCCATTCAAAGAGAAAAGTTGAAACTGGGTGATAGGGATATATACATGACAGACAGAAGAGAATCGATAAAAGTGGTAGCAAGACCATATCAAATAAAAAAGAAAAGACAAAGGTTAAGAGTATGGACCAAGGTTGAAATTCAGAAAAATAGAATGATAAAATTGGCAGAATTCCTAAGGAAATAATGAAACTTTCTCTAACCAGACCTTTTATCCCTGCTACTTTCTTCACCAGTCATGGTCAGGATAAAGGCATAGGCACAGGAGAGCACTCCACCAGCAGTTAGGAAGAAATTCGGCATCATGATAAACAAGACAAGGACTGTCAAAGCAAAATTATCCAGCCCCTTGAAACCATGTTGAGCCAAAAGTTTTTGTAACAGACTTCTAATAACAGAAGCTGAGAACCCTGTCAAACCTGCATAGATCAAAGAAAAGGGATAGGCAAGCCATTTGAACTTCTCTTGCGTCAAACCCAATCGTAAGAGTGACTTTTTAAAAGCATTCATGAAGAAACCAACCTGCATCCCTGACAAAGCAAAAAGGTGAATAATCCCTAGACTGGAATAGAGTTCATTCATTTCCTCAAAAGTCTGTGTCCAAAGTGCCCTAATAAAAGACCTGTCATATAATTACGCATGGGGTCAGGAAAATTTCCTTTTTATCCAGACAACTGCTTTTTCTCCGCAAGCTGGATAGATTTTCTCCTATATCCCAGCTGGATGTTTTCTTTAATTCGACAATTTCCGATATAGTTAAGGTCTGATAAATCCCCTGTGTTTTGAGATAGTTTTCGATAATCAAATCCAGCAAAATTATTTGCTCCTTGAGGACTAGTTGAAGAAACTTTCACTGCCTCATCTCATGCCGGTTCAGATAAGTGCTGAAATTTTTTCTTTTCGGCTTCAGCTGAGTTATAATATGAACCTGAAAGAACTACCATCTGCCCTTACGAAAGGATAAGCTATCACCCATTGACGATAGTATCGGGCAAGATTCGTACCGTATCCAGCTGAGTCAGCAGATGTTGATTCGCTATTTCTTTGATGCCATTTTGAAATAAAAACTGCCAAAGGTCCACAAATCGAGACTGGTGCAGTTTCCTGAAGTGTAAAAGAGGCAGAGGGTAAAAGACAAGCCCAAAGTGTAATGCATTGCTGAAAAGATTGCATATTGAGCCATAGTAAAAGAAAACTGAGATAGATTTTCCGAGAAAGAAGGCGACTAATCCTGTAACATATATTTCTTTTCTGTTTGCTGTGCAGAAGCCTTTGGTTCATCAACTGACTTGAACTGCCGTTGGACTCACGATGGTCAATGATATCCTGGGCACGTTCCAATACAATCCTTTGACTTATTTCAGCTCATCTAAACGAAACTTCAATGATTGACTTTCTTTCTTTAGTGTTGGAAGCTGGCTGCGCTTACTCTTGACTGGTAACTATTTCATGAATGGAACATAGACCAGTGTTCGTCACTAATTCTCTGGGCAAGATTGATGTTTCTGTCCGTATCTGTCAAGCCACCCGCTTTCTGGACATCATTAATCGACTTCCAACTGGCGTCATAGATTCAGGTGATTCTTAACTGCTTCAACATCAACAGTAATCATATCTTGTTCTACCACTTCTTCCTTCTGATTTTATCTTCCTTTCATCCGTCGAATCTTCAAACAGTTGTAACTTCAGTCTGTAACTGTTTCTTTAGCAGGTGTTTGAGGCGACTGGCTTTAGGAGAAAAATCACAGAATAAACCCAAAATGGCACAGATAACAATGATTTTATATTCTTTGATTTCTCAATAAGTTCTTCATATTTTCTTTCCTCTCTTTGCTTATTCGTGAAGAAAAAACAGCTGAAAATCTTTCAACTGCTTCTTATTTGCAAAATAATCTTTTCGCCGTTAAGACATAATGGACATCTGTTGCGATTCTTTCAGATTCATTTATCATTCTGGCATATGGTTCTTCGTTAGAAGCGCATTCTGATTTCTCCGCCAACGCTTTCTGTTGCGGGAATTATCCTTATCATGAAGGCATCTAACGACCATTCTATCTTTTCAAAAAGCCAGTTCAATTACCTTTGATTGGCTTCTGTCGTAATCCTCAGTTCCAATATTTTGATTGATAATATAACCCAATGGTTGCCTTCTTAAGAACAGTGTCCATCTTTATGCGGAGTCAATAGTTCGTCTCTCCAATTTTTAGTTCAATTCCCATCGGCCCAAAGTTGGCTAGATAAAAACTGGGCAATATTATTCTTGGTTTCCTCTAAACTTTGATTGGTTGGAAAAGTATAGGTGTATTTTTCCTGATTTGAAGCATACTCAAAACATAGCTTCTGCATCATCAAGTGTTACTGGTCTAAGTACTAAACGTTCTGTTTCGATAATTGAGATGCTTCGCTAGTTTGATAAATAGTGATTCCATGATTTCACCTCCTAAAAATAGGTTTAGTAAAAGAATAACATAAAAGAAATAGGTTTACAAAGTTTTTCTTTGCAATTTATAGCGGTTTCATATAAAAATAAACATCACAAGAAAAGGCTGAGTTCTTCCTGTGATGATTTGGTATTAGAACCTAGATGTTAAATAAGGAGCAAACCTCTATGTTAATTGGAATTCAAAAGAAATTAAAAATAATGAAAATCGTGTTGCTTTGACACCTGCTGGTGTACAGAGTCTTGTTGGTCGGTCACCGTGTCCTCATTGAAAACAAATGCGGGTCTGGATCTGGTTTCTGATGCTGACTATGAAAAGCAAGGAGCTGAGATTGTAGCAGCTGCTGAAGCTTGGGCTGCAGAGTTAGTTGTCAAAGTAAAAGAGCCACTTGCTAGTGAATATCAATTCTTGCGTGAAGACTTACTTCTCTTCACCTACTTGCATCTGGCAGCTGCTCCTGAATTGGCAGATGCTATGCTTGCAGCGAAAACAACTGGTGTTGCTTATGAAACTGTACGCGATACTGAAGGTCAACTTCTCTATTGGTTCCAATGAGTGAGGTTGCAGGTCGTATGGCTGTTCAAATCGGAGCTCACTTCTTGACGAAACAAGCTGGTGGTTCTGGTGTTCTCTTGGGTGGTGTCCCAGGTGTACCAAAAGGAAAAGTAACCATCATCGGTGGTGGTGTCGTTGGTACACACGCAGCTCGTATCGCTCTTGGTTTGGGAGCTCAAGTAACTATTCTTGATATCAGCGCTAAACGTCTCTCTGTACTTGAAGATGTCTTTGGTCACCAAATCCAAACTTTGATGTCTCAACCCATTTAATATTGAAGCAAGTGTGCGTGAAGCAGACGTTGTTATCGGTGCAGTATTGATTCCTGGTGCCAAAGCTCCAAAATTAGTGACAGATGACATGGTTCAACAAATGCGTCCTGGTTCTGTCATCGTAGACGTTGCTGTAGACCAAGGTGGTGTTATTGCAACAGCTGACCGTGTGACAACCCATGATGAGCCTGTCTATAAGAAACACGGTGTCCTTCACTATGCAGTTGCTAACATTCCTGGAGCAGTTGCCCGTACTCTACCATCGCCCTCACAAATGTGACCCTTCCTTATATCGAAGCTGGCAGGTAAAGGATTTAAAGCAATCCTTGAAGATGCTGGTTTGCGCGAAGGGAGTTACAACTTACCGAGTCAATTGACTAGTCAACCAGTTGCTGAAGGTTTTAGAACGTGAATATACAGCTATTAGTGAGCTTGTTTAATAAGAAATTCATATAGAGCAGTTTTTCAACTGCTCTTTTTCTTTATTCTGTTTCTTCTTGATTTTCTTCAGCTTTGACAGGTCGAGGTTCATAGGCTCTAATAATCTGAGCTAACGACTGGATGGCGAACCACATCCTTGGCTGAGAAATGACACGAAAGTCAATCTGGTGAATGTTCTTGAGTTTTTTCCTGGCATCAATCAGAACCCTGACTTTTGACATTCCGGTAGGTCAATCTGGCTAATATCACCATTGACAATCATTTTTGAATTAAACTCAAGACGAGTCAAGAAACATCTTCATCTGCATGATGAGTTTGTATTTGGCTTCATCCAAACATACAAAGGCATCATCCAAGGTACGTCCACGCATATAGGCAAAGGTGCAATCTCAATAATTTCTGCTCCATGAGACGAGTTGTTTGGTCTTTCCTCAAGAATCTGATACAAGGCATCATATACTAGGACGAAGATAAGGATCTACTTTTTCTTTCAAATCACCTGGAAGAAATCCTAAGCTCTCTCCAGCTTCTACTGCTGGACGAGTCAGATGATACGTTTGACTTGACTCACGTTTGAGAGCTGTCACAGTCAAGGTCACTGCTAGGAATGTCTTTACCCGTACCAGCTGGCCCAATCCCGAAGGTAACATCATGGTTCTTAACACTATCAACATAAAGTTTTTGTCCCAGTGTCTTTACACGTATCGGCTTACCAGTATTGTCTTTGATAATCTCTTCTTCATAGAGGGCAACAAACTTATCGATTTCATTGTTTCTAACCATATTGATGGCTGTCACCACATCCGGAGTTCCGACAGTCATGCCACGATTAACCAAGACCATCAAGGCTTGAATGACTTGCCGTGCTTCTTCACAAGAAGACTCCTCTCCCAAGACCTGTACAATCTCTGTACGAGCATGGATGATAACATCTAACTCATCTTCCATCAAGCGAAGATGGCGTTCATTGGAACCAAAAAGATGAAACAGGTCATCTGGATGACTTAACTGAATGTCTATTGAATGTTCCTTCAAATAAAGAACCTCTCTAACTCTTTAATTTCTTTTTATTATAGCAAAGGCATTTAGAAATTGCTATCCTTAACACCTATGCCCTTTTTAATGTTCTAAATATTCCTGCCAGATGCGATCAAAAGTCTCCCATATTAAAGGAAAAACTGGCATGTTCTTTCTAAAAATCGACTCACCTGATCGAAAATCATCCGTATGTTTTGGGAAGGCTGACTCCTCAAAGGCAAGATCCGCTAAAATTGCTTTGGGACTATTACTTTTAGGATTTCGTTCTGTCATGAGCCAAGTATAAAATGATTTTCTCATAAGCCTCCCTAAATTAACTCTGTACCCAAACTGGTCTTGTTTAACCTTTTCCAGCCTTTCATCAAAACCACCAAGTGCTTTTAAATTGACCTTTTAGAAATACCAAAGGTAGCCTTGATATCATCTGGTGATGATCTATCGTTGAAGGTCATGAAACCACCATTACTTTCCAAGTAAGTCAGAATCATTTGTGCATCATTTTCAACATCTCAAAAAGAGCGTGGTTTTAGTGAGAGATTAAGCAGTTCGGTCAACTTCACGAAACCAATGACACGCGCATCTAACACTTGTCCCCAAACGTGGCTCTGCATAGCGCTCACTCGGATGGATAAATCCAAGCAGTTGTTTCTGGTAGATAGACAAAAGTTCTGATAACTTAAGACGATAAACGATTGCGGGCCAGTTCTGATTTCTGCATGTTATTGTATGCTGGACGTGCCAATCGTTGGAAATCTTCCTGATATGCTAAGACTTCCCCAGATACGGTCTTTCTTATCTACTTCTAGGCGAACATAAAGTCTATCGCCCTTTCTTAGCCAGAGCTCTTTTGAGTTCAGGCAGGATATCAAGGACACAACGATTTCCTTGTCAGGTAATCCTGTATCAACAAAAACACCCAAATCCTTACGAACCTCTGTTACAGTTCCCCAACCAAATTGATCCTGAGTTGCAGTCACTTCTAGAGTTGTCAGCTGTAATTTTTGCTTCATATCTGTGTAGGCAAAAACCTTTGACCGTATCACCAACCGCATGCTGACCTTCTTCCTTAGCAAGAGCGTATGTTTGACCATCCTTTTGAACAAAGTAAAAACGATCATTTTCATCGATGATAAGTCCAACGATAAAACTTGCAAGATTTGTATTCATGTTTCCTTTCTTTCGAATAAAACTCAGCCAGCAATGCTAACTGAGTTTTTCTGTTTATTTCTTAGACTTCCAAGATTTCTTTTTCTTTATTGGCAGTCATGTCGTCGATGTGTTTAACAGCATCGTCTGTCGCTTTTTGAATATCTTTTTCAAGAGTCTTCAATTCATCTTCAGTGATTTCTTTAGCTTTTTCTTGTTTTTTAGCTCATCCATAGCATCACGACGAATATTACGGATCGCTACTTTAGCATTTTCACCAACTTTTTCACTTCTTTAGCGAGGTCGCGACGAGTTTCTTCTGTAAGAGCTGGGATTACCAAGCGAATAACAGAACCATCGTTAGCTGGTGTAATACCAAGATCTGAAGCGTTCAAAGCACGCTCGATATCCTTCAATGAAGATTTATCAAATGGTGTTACCAACAAAACACGCGCTTCAGGAATTGTGATAGAAGCGATTTGGTTCAGAGGTGTTTCGACACCATAGTATTCAACAGTAATACGGTCAAGCAAGCTAGCGTTAGCACGACCTGCACGGATACCACCAAATTCACGAGCAAGTGAGTGGTGAGATTGAGTCATTCTCTCTTTAGCTTTTTCTACAATTGCGTTAGCCATAATTTTTCTTATTCCTTTTCTTCGATATTGTTTGAAACAGTTGTTCCGATATTTTCACCAAATACAACACGTTTGATATTGCCAGGTTGGTTCATATTGAAGACACCAAGTCGATGTCGTTATCCATAGATAGAGCTGAGTTGTTGAATCCATGATACGGAGTCCTTTATTAATGACATATCACGGTGAGTCAATTCTTCAAATTTAACAGCCGTTTTATCTTTCTTAGGATCAGCATTGTAGACACCCGTCTACACCATTCTTAGCCATCAAAATAGCGTCTGCTTCAATCTCAGCTGCACGAAGAGCCGCTGTTGTATCTGTAGAGAAGTAAGGTGAACCAATTCCCGCGCCAAAGATAACGATACGTCCTTTTTCAAGGTGGCGAAGGGCACGTCCACGATATATAAGGTCTGCTACTTGTTGCATGGCAATAGCTGTTTGTACACGAGTATCAACACCAGCTTGTTGCAAGTGAATCTGCCATCACAAGAGCATTCATAACTCGTCCCAAGCATTCCAGTATAATCCGCTTGAACGCGATCCATACCAGCTTCTGCTGCAGGTTCTCCACGCCAAAGGTTTCCACCACCGATAACCACGCGATTTCAATTCCCTAGCTCGTGAACTTCCTTTGATTTCTTGGGCCATGCTTTTGAACGGTTTTGATATCAATCCCGACACCACGTTCGCCAGCAAGGGCTCTCACTCAGATAGCTTTGATTAAGATACGTTTATACTTAGGTTCTACCATTTTTCTCTCTCCTTTTCATCCTACCTATTTTACTCACATTTTTGAAAGATTTTTATAGTATCATGAGCGATTCTTTCAAAATTAGACAGATAAAATTCCTCAATCAGACAAGGCACGTTCCATGATTTTTCTCATAACGAGTCTTTTTATCACGGACTCGTTCATCTTCTAATTCCTTGATAATACCGAAGTTGGATATTCATAGGTTGGAAATGTTTGCTATCAGCATGAGTGATATAATGAGCTAAACTCCGATAGCTGCTGTCTCCTGGGAAAATAGTCTCGCTTTCTCCCTTGAAAAAGACGAGCTGCGTTAGTCCTGCTACTAACCCTGATGCTGCTGATTCAACATATCCTTCTACACCCGTCATCTGACCCAGCAAGAAAGAGATTGGCTGTTTCTCGAACGGTAAGTCTGCTCCAGAAGATTAGAGAATCCATGTAGGAAATTGCTGGGTGCATGACACACAGCGAACAAACTCAGCGTTTTCAAGACCTGGAATCATTTAAGACACGCTTTCGCTTTCCCATTTGAGGTGAGTCTGAAAACCAACGATATTATAAAGACTTCCAGCCGCATTATCCTGACGAAGCTGAACGACTGCGTATGAGTTTTAAAGTCACCATCACGAGGTCCCTTGTAGTCTTCTGGATATTCTAGACCAACTGGTTTCATGAGGTCCATAGAGCATGGTTTTGATACCACGTGTGGGCTACATGACTTCGATTGGCACAACCTTCAAAGTACTTTTTCTTTTTCAAAGAGTTAAGAGGTGCTTTTTCTGCATTAACCAAAGGCTTCATGGAAAATCCATAAAACTCTTGCTTGGTCATTGAGCATTAAGGTAGGCTGCTTCTCCTTTATCATAACGATGATTTGAGATAAACCTGTTCATATCAATGGTAGTTGACGTTCACGATTGAGCTGCAGCATCGTAGAAATAAAACCATCTCCACCATTGAGTGTCATGAATTTTTCAGCAAGGGCATCACTGGTCAAAGGTCCAGTCGCAACAACAGTACTAGCATCTGTTGGCAATTCGTAATCTCGTCACGAACCACTTCAATCAATGGATGATTGGCAATCAGTGACTATTTGAGAGAAACCTTCTCGGTCAACTGCGAGAGCACCCTCCAGCAGGAACTCGCGTTGCTTCTGCCGATTCCAAGATAAGAGAACCTAGACGACGCATTTCTTCCTTGAGGAGACCGACAGCATTTGTAAGAGCATCCCCACGTAAAGAGTTTGAACAAACCAACTCAGCAAAATTGTCTGTTTTATGCTGTGGTGTTGACTTGACACCACGCATTTCAGAGTTTAACAGGAATACCACGCTCTGCGATTTGGTAGGTCGCTTTCAGAACCCGCCAATCCGCAGCACCGGATAACATTGATATAAGATTGAGACATGACACTAATACCTCTTTGGGTGGAACTGAAATCCATTTCAAAACAAGCTACTGGACTGTTTGACACCCACAAATCTTTCTAATTTTTCTTTTACTAGTATAACAGGAAGAAGGCAAACTTCCTGATTAGTATCCGATTGATCTCTTCCCATTCATGAGTAAGCTGCGTAGAGCTGACTTTTATTCCACTGATATATCTTTCTGCGACTTCCTTAATGGCTTGATTTTTCTTCACCTTTTTGGATGCGTTCTTGTATTTCAGAGAATAAATCCTCTTCATCATATCGTCTACTTCTGACTAGCCCCCTCTACAATGAGAAGACACTCACCTGAGAGGAGTTTCAGAAATACTTACTAGTAACTCTGAAATTGTCCTCGTTGGTATTCTTCATACAAATCTTAGTCAATTCTCGAACCAAGACAACTGAACGATCACCGTAGACTCCCAAAGCATATTTTCAGGTATCAGCCACGCGATGTGAGATTCATAGAAAATCTGAGTCTCAGGATACCTCTTTTTGATTCGGAAAAATTGCTTTTGTTGACCTGATTTTCTTGAGTGAAGAAACCATAAAAACTATGAGGTTGTGGTGCTAACCTGCTGGCTATCTAAGGCAGAAATTCCTGCACTAGCACCTGAACTGTGATAACCGCGATATCCTCTTCAATAGCGGCCTTAACTCAAATCGTGACCTGATCATGAAATGCTAGAAGTCCGCATCAGAAACTTGAGTAATACTTTTGTCCTGTTATAGGAAAACCAATCAAATCAGGAATTTTTCCTTGGCATTGTGCTCCATGAAAACCGATCTGTTTGGTTGAAATATCGAAATGCTCGAGCAACAGACCAGTATTACGAGTATCCTCGGCAGCAATCCAGTCCACTTCTTTCAAAGTCTGAATGGCACGAAAGGTCATATCTTCTAGATTCCCAATTGAGTTACAGGGACAAGATATACTTACCATAAGGTGACTGACCTTTAAAACTTTTGAATCTGCATGCTATTTCCCTAAACAACAATTCATCACAAAACATACACTCTGCATCTTGTTCAATGACGTTGACCGTAAAAATCACGACACACATGAAACCGTCGTCATAGATTCGGCTAACGCTTTTCTCTAACATGCTTGGTCTTAGTTGGAGCTGTTTTTCTTCCTCATTCGAAGCGCCTCTCAGTTTATCGTTCTCTAAAACGAAGAGCTGTATTCTCTTCTACAACACTTGAGATGATAGCTTCGACATTCGCCAAGGTTGCCAACAACTGTTGGAGAAAATATCTACTGCATCAAACTAATCTTTTCTGTTCATGAACAGCCTTTCTTTTCTGTTTTCATGTTCATTTTATGTAAACTAGGTATTCTCAAAAGAATCCTGGAAAGACACATTTGCCTTCCACATTTTCTGGTGTCGAGAAGGTTTTTGCAAGATTGTACGAGCTACATTTTTGAATCTCTAGACTGCTAATACTTCTAAAAATTCTAAAGACTTGGTCTTGTTTTTCTTTGTCATCTGCTAAACTTTGGGCTAATTTTGCGACCTGTAAATAAGATTCTTTTTCCCAGCATCTAACCAAAAATAGAATCGTTCACTTTCTTCAACGTAGAGTCCAAAAACTTGTTTGATTTGTCGCTTTTTCGGCTTCTGCTTGAGATTGACTAAACTCAGTTTAAAGCCTTGCTTATTTTTGACCAATCCTGCTTGTTTCAACCATAAGATTTGCACTTGTTTCTTTAAATTGGAAAATCTGTGTGCGACTTCGAATGGTTGGTAAAATCTGCTCTTGATCATTGGTTAAAAAGAAAAATATAGATTTCACTTTGAGTTCTTCGATGACCTTAGAAGTGAATTAGCATGCATTAACATGCATTTTTCAGCTTGTTCAATGATAAAAACCTGACGTTGATTTTTTCGATCTCCCTGATTGAGAAAAACTGACCGACTCACTCTCGATTCGTTCCGTTTTTATAATCTGATTCATCGGACGAATAATGGTTACATCTGAAATTCTTCTTAGATTAATCAACTACAGTTCTCGACAAGACTCACAGGGTAAGACACCCCTGTTTTTCTGTACAGAACAAACTCTTAGGACAGAAATAAAGGCCATCTCCATGCTCCCGAAATAGCCTGAAAAGAGATAGGCATGATTGAGCTGCCTGTTCTCCCAAGATATGAACAAAACGCTCAAATTGCTGGGGCTGACAAGCTTTAATTGCTCTTGATTCATTCCTGTCAGCCCCATTCTGTCAAACAAGACTTTGCTTTAGTATTTTCAACTCACTTGATTGGTGAAACTGGCATCGATTTATAATGCGTTCACCTTCTTTTCAAGAAGGAAAGATATCCTGACGAACTTTTTCAGCAAGTCTGCTTCTCCAAGTCCAAACGGTTGACTTCGACGATCACTGTTTGCTGCAGATTCGTTCAAGACCCCTTTCTCCACTTCAATATCAAAATAAAGTGTCAAATCTGGTTTAAGACCATCTGTCGTCAAATTGATTGAGCCAATCAATAGCCTCAATATCTCAAACCACGACCAAAAAGCCTTGATAAGTCAACGGAACTATCAATAAAAACGATCCATGATGATCCAGTTTTCTGCCGTGCGTTGCAGTAGGACTTTTTCCACTAGGTGTTGTCTCACGACTAGCACTATAGAGTAGAAGCTCTGTCTTGGCATCCATTTGAGTATGACTAGATCTAAAATAACTTCTCGAATCTTTCTCACCAATCAATACTCCACCTGTCTCACGTGTTGTTAAAAACTCTATATTTTTCTTTCTAACACTGGAAGTATAGCTCACACACTCTGTTTTCCCAGCTCCTCTGGCCCTCTCTAGAGAGACTAAAAATCCTTTTGACATGACGAACTCATTTCTCTTCCTTCTATTTTTATCAGAGGCATTGTGAAAAGCTTTAACCTAATAAAAATTTATTCTGAAAAACTAGGATATACATTCGTTAATAAATAAGATACTATTTAATTAAGTTTCTATATTCGTAAATCAACTACCATACTGTCTTATTTTTGTCATTTGTATAATTAGAAAAAGAACCTCGCATAGCAAGATTCTTTTTGATGTCTGACTTAAATAATTGTTCTTCGGGGAACTAAATCGAGATTAAGCTTCGATTTCTGTAACCATACCTGAACCAACAGTACGTCCACCCTCACGGATAGAGAATGTAGTACCTTTGTTCTACGGCGATTGGGTGGATCAACTCAACGTCGATTGTCACGTTATCACCTGGCATTACCATTTCAGTACCTGCTGGAAGTCTCGATTGAACCTGTAACGTCAGTAGTACGGAAGTAGAATTGTGAGCGTAGTTGTTGAAGAATGGAGTGTGACGTCCACCTTCTTCTTTAGTAAGGATGTAAACTTCACTCTTTGAATTGGTAGTGTAGGGTTGATTGAACCTGGTTTAGCGATAACTTGCCCACGTTCGATTTCGTCACGTTGAACACCACGAAGAAGGACACCTACGTTATCTCCTGCAAGACCTTCGTCAAGTTGTTTACGGAACATTTCAACTACCAGTAACAACTGCTTTTGAAGTTTCTTCTTTGATACCAACGATTTCGATTTCATCGTTGACACGAACAGTACCACGGTCGATACGTCCTGAAGCAACTGTACCACGTCCAGTGATTGAGAATACGTCCTCGACTGGAAGAAGCAATGGTTTGTCAGTGTCACGTTCTGGTTCTGGAATGTACTCATCAACAGTGTTCATCAATTCCATGATGATGTCTTCGTATTTAGAGTCACCTTCAAGAGCTTTAAGAGCTGAACCTTGGATAACTGGAAGATCGTCACCTGGGAAGTCGTATTCTGAAAGAAGGTCACGGATTTCCATTTCAACCAATTCAAGCAATTCTTCATCGTCAACCAAGTCAATCTTGTTCATGAAGACGATAAGGTGTTTAACACCAACCTGACGTGAAAGAAGGATGTGCTCACGAGTTTGTGGCATTGGTCCGTCAGTTGAAGCTACTACAAGGATAGCTCCGTCCATTTGAGCGGCACCAGTGATCATGTTTTTAACGTAGTCCGCGTGTCCTGGAGCGTCGATGTGAGCGTAGTGACGTTTTTCAGTTTCGTACTCAACGTGCGCAGTGTTGATTGTGATACCGCGTTCGCGTTCTTCTGGAGCAGCATCGATAGACGCATAGTCTTTAGGTTGGTTAACTGCTGAAGGCAAGCGACGTGCCAAAACAGTTGTGATAGCTGCAGTTAGGGTAGTTTTAACGTGGTCAACGTGTCCGATAGTACCAATGTTAACGTGTGGTTTACTACGATCGTATTTTTCTTTTGCCATTTGAGTAAAAGCCTCCAATAAAATATATTTTTATAGATAGACAGTAGGCAAATAGTCTAACTTTCCCTACTATTTTATCAAAATTTTAGCTAAATTGCAAGTGTTTTACAAAGTTTTTATTAATTATTCTTATTCTTACTCTAAGTACTAGATTTATTAATGAGAAACAGATGAATCCGTTTCTTTTTAAAAATCTTTATTTTTCTCCCACTCTTGTACTTCTTTTATGTTTTTCATAAAGTCGAACTAGGAATTTAGATATTTCTTTTGAGAATCTGAGTAGGTGAGGAACAGCATGATCATACCTACGACACCATAGATATTACTTTGATAACAATAATAGGACGAGAATTGCAATCGGATGAACCTTCATGACTCCACCCACAATTCGAGGGTATAGGATATTCCCATCTACTTGTTGGATAATCAACTATAGATAATCATGATAATCATCTTTTGAGGATCCGTAAACAGATTTGAAATAATCATCGGAATTAGTCCAATACTCGGTCCAACATAAGGAATCAGATTCACAAAACCAGAGAATATAGCAAAAGACCAATGCATACTTGAGTCCAATGACACTATATCCGATAAACGCAAACAAATCTCCAATGATAAATGCATCAATGGATACTCCACTAATATAGTGGGATATAGTCGTATTCAAGTTTGTTATTAAACCAGATATATTGAGTCTATCTCTTTTTAAAACAGTTCTTCTAGCATCGGCAAGAATTTATGTCCATCTCAAAAGAAAACAAATCAAGAAAACCGGTGTCATAATGATAATTAAAAACAGTGCTAACCAAAGCTGAAAAGTGACACTTCCCCAACACTATTTGTCACACTATTTAAGATATTCTGTAAAATATCGATGCAAGAAAGATTTAATTGTCTGGATTGTTTGTTGAATATCAAGCTCTTGGAAAGTAGGATATTTTGATAATTCTATTACTAAATCTTGGAGTCGACCATAAATACCTTGGCTAGAATTGATCAAACTACTCAACTGATTGATCAAAAATCGGTAAGAGATATACTACACCTATCACCAGAGAACCAAAGAGAACACAAAGGTTAACAAAAATCCCAAATGATTCGATTAATTTTTACATTCCTTTTCTAAAAAGATGACAATTGATTTGTTAAGTAGTAGAGAAATCCTCCTAATAAGAAGGGAATCATGATTGTATTAACGACACTTACAAATGGTGTAATAATAGCCCCCATTTCTCCAAAGGTAGAAAATTAAGGTTATATAATATCTCAGTGGTCCAGAAGAATAATTTATTTCTCCGAAACATAAGCCACCTCCTCTTTTCCTATTTTACCATATTTCGAAAAGATTGATAACCCTACATTATAAAAACAAGAATATTTTTGTCTTTATGATAGAATAAAAGTTACTATGAAGAAATTATTTTTAACATTAATCACGCTTATTTCATTTGGTTCTGCTACTACTGTTTTTGCTCAGGATTTTGATGTCGCAGCAAAACATGCCATCGCTGTTGAGGCTAACAGTGGTAAGATTTTTATATGAAAAGATGCGACCCAACCGGTTGAAATTGCCTCTATCAGTAAACTCTTACTGTTTATCTAGTATATGAAGCTCTAGAGCAAGGCAAAATCACTCTTTCTACCCCAGTGGAAATTTCAGATTACCTCTACCAGCTCACAAACCAACCTCCGCAAGCAACGTTCCCTATGGAAGCTCGTAACTCACACTGTTGAAGAGTTGCTGAAGCAACATTGGTATCTAGTGCCAATAGTGCAGCTATCGCGTTGGCAGAAAAGGTTGCTGGATCGGAAAAAGACTTTGTTGATATGATGAAGGCCAAACTTCTTGAATGGGGAATTCAAGATGCTACCGTCGTCAATACAACTGGTCTAAATAATGAAACTCTTGGAATAATATCTATCCTGGTTCTAAGAAAGATGATGAAAACAAATTAGCGCTCATGATGTATGCCATTGTTGCTGTCATCTTATCCTCAAGTATCCTCAGGTCTTAGAAATCACTAAGAAACCTCTTCACTTTCGCTGGTGAATGACCATTAATTCTACTAACTATATGTTGGAAGGAATGCCTGCTTATCGTGTGGTGGTATTGATGGTCTTAAAGACTGGAACTACTGATAAGGCTGGAGCATCCTTTGTCGGAACAACTGTAGAAAAAGGAATGCGTATTATTACAGTTGTCCTTAACGCTGACAACCAAGATACCAATCCTTATGCTCGTTTCACAGCAACTTCAGCTCTTTTAGATTATATCTCATCTAATTTTGCTCTCCAAACAATCGTTAAGCAGGGGGAAAGCTACCAAGATAGCAAATCTCCAGTTTATGACGGAAAGCAAGATACGGTTACAGCAGTCGCTAAAGAAGATATAAAAATCGTTCAACGTCTCGGTAGTCGAGCACAGTCATCTGTTACTTACACAGCGGAAACTACTGAACTCACTGCACCACTTGAAGCAGGTACAGTCGTTGGGCATCTGACTTACGATGACAAAGACTTAGTCGGTCAAGGTTATATTACCTCTGACAAACCAAGCTTTGAAAATGGTTTCTGACCAAAAAGTCGAAAAAGGCCTTCTTCTTAAAAAGTATGGTGGAATCGCTTCGTTCGATTTGTAAATGAAATTATAAAAATCGCGAAAAAATCGCGATCTTTTATTGATTGATAGTGTAGAGTTTTTATAGCCATAAGTAAAGTAAATAATAACTCCCATTATTAAGGCTAATACAAATGCTATCCAAGTTTCAAGAGTATATTGGAGCATGAAGGACAGACAAATCAGAATCGATAAGATTGGTAGAAAAGGAACCAAAGGCGTTTTAAATTCTCCCTCTTTAGGTTCTCCCTTGTCTTTTTCTAGTTTGATAATCCCATAGGCTAACAAAAATAAGATAGCAAAGCATGATATTAAGAAAGGCTGCAATACTCAGATAGAGGAAAAATCCTCGCTGCAATCGCTGAAACAAGACCTGTTAAGATGGTTGCATTCTTTGGAACACGACTAGTCTTGCTTACTTCTTTAAAACTTTGAGGCAAGAGTCCATCACGGGCCAAGCTATAAATCATTCGAGACAAGGCGTATGTCATTGAAATACATACTGTAATCAAAAGTAAAAATAGCAACCAGAGAAACATAATTAGCCGCCCAACCAATACCAATGCTTCTAAGAGCAAAAAGCCACTGCATCATCAACATTGAGCTTACTATAGTGAACGATACCAGTTAATATCAAGGTAACCATGGCATAGAGAATGGTTACAATGATCAAGGATAAAACAATTCCACGAGGAATATTTTTCTGAGGATTTTAATTTCATCAACTGCCATAGAAATGGACCAAAACCTAAGAATCCAAAGAACATGAGCGAAGCACCCTGCCATAATCCCAGTAAGCTTCCACCGCAAATCTGCCCAAAACCAAATGGAGCAAAAGTCTGACCAGTTCTCAAGTTTGTATACACAGACTCCAACTAAGATGAATAAAGCAAGAGCAGAAAAATTTCAAGACTACTAGAATGGAATTAAAAGCGCAAAAGCTGTTTTTGAATTTAATAAGACAAGACCAGTAACAAGAAGAATGACTAAAATTGGCAGAGATCAATATAACTACCTTGTGCTGGGTTAATGTCCCATTTAGTGCTTGAGGCAGAGAAATTCCGTAATGACTAAGCAAACCTTTCAAAGTAAGCAGCTCCAACCTGAAGTAACACCAGAAACGGCTGTCATAAATTCCATAATGGTTAACCAGCCAGCTATCCAAGCAGGAAATTCTCCTAAAAATTGCATATAAATAACTATAAGCACCACCAGTTGCTGGAACACGAGATGCAAACTCGGCAAAAAGAGGCTGATAAGGAAACACAGATAGCTGAGATAACGATAGATACAACAAGGGCTGGACCTGCTAATGATAGCTGCAGCTGTTCCTGTAATGGTAAAAATACCAGTTCCCACCATGGCCCCAATTCCTAAAAGAATTAAATCCCATAATTTCAAAATGGCGATGCATTTCTGTTTTTACCTAGACTAACGTCTTTGGTCTCTAAAAATATTCATATTTCATCTCCCACTTTATGTGATTGTATTATTTTACCATACAAAAAGACTTTTTGTGAATATTTATAAGTATCTTTCGTCAAAAACTGAGAGTGGGACAGAAATCGGTAATTGTTAGAATACGATTTCTTCGTCCCACCTCCGCACAGTTGAGTAGGCTGTAAAAGCTGATGAAATCAGCGAGTAGAGCCCACTCAACCACTGCGTCTTGCTCGACAATCCAAAGATAATTGAGAGGCTAGGACTTTTGTCCCAGCCTCTGTATTTGTTCGTAAAGTTTATCCGACAGATCCTTCCATTTCATAGCTAATCAAGCGGTTAAGCTCAACAGCGTATTCCATTGGAAGTTCTTTTGGTAAAGGGTTCTACAAATCCCATGACAATCATCTCAGTTGCTTCAGTCTCTGACAAGCCACGACTCATAAGGTAATAGAGTTGTTCTTCTGAAATCTTAGATACTTTGGCTTCGTGCTCCAAAAGCGACTTGTGAGTTATGAATTTCATTAAACGGAATGGTATCTGATGCTGACAAGTCATCCATGATAATGGTATCACACTCGATGTGAGAAACAGATTTCTTAGAGTTCTTGTTGAAAGTCACTTGTCCACGGTAGTCAACCTTCCTCCACCTTTTGAAGCGATAGATTTAGAGACGATAGAGGAGTCTCGTATGTGGAGCATTGTGGATCATCTTAGCACCAGTATCTTTGGTGTTGCCCTGCACTGGCAAAGGCAATCGAAAGCATGTCCCACGCGCACCTTCTCCATCAAGATATACAGATGGATATTTCATAGTCGTTTTGGCACCCAAGTTCCCATCAATCCACTCAACAGTCGCATCTTTCAAGGCTTTTTGCACGTTTTGTTACCAAGTTATAGACATTATCAGACCAGTTTTTGGATGGTTGTATAACGCATATAAGCTCCGTCCAAAGCAAAGATTTCTACAATAGCAGCATGCAAGCTGTTGCTTGAATATGTTGGCGTGTACATCCTTCTACGTAGTGGACACTTGCTCCTCATCAACGATGAGTTAAGGTACGTTCAAACTGACCAGTATTTTTCATTGTTGATACGGAAGTAGGTTTGAAGCGGAATATCCACTTTCACACCTTTTTGGAACGTAGATAAAGGTTCCACCTGACCATACTGTTGAATTGAGGGCAGCCAACTTGTTATCCGTCGGCGGTACCAACTTAGCAAAGTATTGTTTAAACAAGTCTGGGTATTCCTTGAGGGCAGAATCTGCATCTGTAAAGATGATACCTAACTCTCAAATTCTTCCTTCATGCTTATGATAAACCACTTCTGACTCATACTGGGCAGAAGCTCCAGCTAGATAAGCACTGTTCAGCTTCTGGGATCCTGATACGTTCAAAGGTTTCCTTTAATCTTTTCAGGTACATCATCCCATGAACGGGCGGGTTTATCAGATGGTTTTTGTAATAGATCAGTCATCAAAAGTCAATCTCTGACAAGTCTGCTCCCCATGTTTGCATGGGCATTTTTTGAAGGTTTCATAAGATTTCAAACGGAATTTAACATCCACTCAGGTTCACCCTTAGCAGCTGATAGTTCACGAATGACATCTTCATTCAATCCTTTTTCCTGTCGATAGGACAGGCTTACATCGTCATGGAAACCAAATTTATATTCACCAAGGTCAATTGGTTTTTGGTTCTACTCTTTCTTCAGCCATAATATCCTTTCTTTCATTCTTTATTTCTAGTGATTTATAAGACAAAGAAAGCTTGTCTTATTTGTTTTCTTGGTCTTCAATTGTTTTTTTAAGGGCATTCCAAGCTAGGGTTGCGCATTTAATTCGTTGAGGGAATTTAGCAACTCCTGATAAGAAAGCTGCATCTCCGTTGATCTTGACGCTCATCCTTTTGACCTTGAACCATTTCAGAAAAGATAGTTGCTAAGCTCTGAGGATTTCTTTGCTTGGTCTTTCCTAAGACTGCATCTGTCATCATACTAGCAGAGGCAGTTGAGATCGTACATCCTGAGTTTAGAAAAGCGATATCCTCCAAACGGTCCTCTGCATCAAACTTAACAGAGAGATTGATGACATCCCCACAGGTTGGATTGTTGAGACTGATTTGCTCAGCATCTTCTAACTTCCCTTGGTGATGGGGATTTTTCGAATGGTCCGCTACCACTGCCATATAAAGGCTATCTAGTTTAGAAAGTGCCATTGAAAAACTCCTTTGTCTTTTGTAAAGCATCGACTAACTTGTCGCAATCTGCCTTGGTATTGTAGATATAAAAACTTGCACGAGCTGTTGCTGGAACGTCCAAATACTGGAGCAAAGGTTGCGCACAATGGTGCCCTGCTCTGACTGCTACTCCTTCATAATCCAGAGCAGTCGCGAGGTCGTGAGGATGAAGGTCACCTAGGTTAAAAGCAATGACACCTGAACGTTGTGCTAAATCCTGTGATCCGTAAATGGTCAAACCTTCAATGGCCTGCAATTTTGGATAGACATATGCGATCAATTCCTGCTCATGAGCTTCAATGGCTTCCATACCAAGATTTTCAAGATAATCTACTGCAGCAGCAAGTCCAATTGCACCTGCCATATTGGGAGTTCCAGCCTCAAATTTCCAAGGCAATTCCTTCCAACTAGCAGATTGTTCATAAACGAAATCAATCATCTCACCACCAAATTCAACTGGTGACATTTGTTCCAAATACTTCTCTTTCCCGTAAAGAACACCGATACCAGTCGGACCAGCCATCTTGTGACCTGAAAATGCAAAGAAGTCCACATCCAAGTCCTGGACATCAATCTTCATATGAGGTGTAGACTGAGCACCATCTACCACCATAATAGCTCCAACTTCATGAGCCATTTGCGTGATTTCTTTGATAGGATTAACTACACCAAGGACGTTTGAAGCATGAGCTAGCGAAACAAACTTAACTTTGTCAGTCAATTTAGAACGCAAGTCATCCATATCCAGAGCGCCATCTTTGAGATAGACATAGACTAACTCAGCTCCGGTCTTACGACAAGCTTCCTGCCATGGAATAATATTGGAATGGTGTTCCATGACTGAAATCAAGACCTGGTCATCTTCAGTCAAAATTTCCTCAGCGAAACGTGCCACCCAGTTGAGACTAGTCGTAGTTCCTCTTGTGAAGAGTACTTCCTTTGTCGAACCTGCGTTGATGAACTTACGAATAGTTTCACGAGCGGCTTCATAAGATGCTGTCGCCCTTTCAGCCAAGGTATGAACCCCACGGTGAACATTGGCATTGTCCTGCTCATAGTAGCGGTTAATGGTTTCCAGAACAGCTAGTGGTTTTTGTGTCGTCGCAGCATTATCCAGATAGACCAAAGGCTCATCATTGACAAATCTGGTCTAAAATTGGAAAACTTGCGAATCACTTCTACATCTAACATAGGCTTCCCCTTAGCGTTTTGACAATTTTTCTTCGATCGTTGCAATCATTTCATCACGAACTTCCTTGACTGGAATCTCAACGATAACAGAGCCAAGGAAACCACGAACAACCAAGCGTTCTGCAGTTGCCTTATCCAATCCACGACTCATGAGGTAGTACATATCTTCTGGATCCACCTGACCGATAGAGGCCGCGTGACCTGCAGTTACGTCATTTTCATCAATCAAAAGAATTGGGTTAGCATCTGAACGAGCTTGGTCAGAAAGCATGAGAACACGACTTTCTTGCTGCGCATCAGCTCCCTTAGCACCCTTGATAATGTGTCCAATACCATTGAAGGTCAAAGTTGCTTTTTCAAGGATAACCCCATGTTGCAGGATATTTCCGATAGAGTTGCAACCATAGTTAGTCACTCGAGTATCAATCCCTTGAACCTGACGGCCACTTGAAAGTGCTACGACCTTGAGGTCTGCATGGCTACCATTTCCAATCAAGTCGCTATCAAAGTCCGCAACGACATTTCCTTCGTTCATGACACCGATGGCCCAGTCAATACTTGCATCGTTGCCTAATTTACCACGACGGCTAATGTAGGCAGTGACATTCTCACTCAAGACGGTCAATCGCCGCAAACTTCACTTTGCGCACCAGAACGAGCAATCACTTCAACTGTGATATTGGCAGTTGCCTTAGCACTACCTTCACCACGTGACTCAAGACGTTCAAGGTAGCTAATCTTACTATTCTTACCAGCGATTATGAGGATATGTTTGTTAAATGGCACATCGCTATCGCTATCTTGATAGAAAATTCCTTCGATTGGTTCAGCAATCTCAACATTATCTGGAATGTAGAGAACAGCACCACTGTTAAAGTAAGCAGTGTGATAGGCTGCCAACTTGTCATCGTCATACTTAACAGATGACATGAAGAATTCCTCGATAAGTTCGGGAATTTCTTCTAAAGCTGAGTGGAAGTCTGTAAAGACCACTCCTTGTTCAGCCAACTCAACTGGAATTTGCTCAAAGACTGTTTGAGTACCTAATTGTACCAATTTCAACTGATTGTCAATAGCTGTAAAATCTGGAACATTTGCTGTTGGTTCACTTTCTGTAATGGTACCATCACCAAGATTCCAACGGTGAAATTTTACACGCTCGATGACTGGCAATTCCAAACACTCAATTTTATCAAAAGCTTTTTGACGGAGGTCTGACAACCAGCGTGGTTCAGCGTGCATTTCTGAAAAAAGTTTAATAGTTTCTTTAGTCATTTACTTCTCCTAAAAGATACGAGGGAATTACAATTCTTCCTTGTAATCATAGCCAAGTTCTTCAGCTAGTTTCGCGTATCCTTCACGTTCCAAGCGTGCAGCCAATTCTGGACCACCAGAAAGAACAACACGACCTTCCATCATAACGTGTACCACATCTGTGTGATATAGTTCAAGAGACGTTGGTAGTGAGTAATGATCATAGCACCAAAACCTTCACCACGCATCAGCATCTCACACCTTTAGAGACAACCCTTAAGGGCATCAATATCAAGATCTGAGTCAATCTCTCATCCAAGAGGGCAAAAGTTGGTTCCAACATCAAGAGTTGTAGAATTTCATTACGTTTTTCTCACCACCAGAGAAACCTTCGTTGAGGTAACGCTCTGCCATTTCTTCTTTCATGTTGAGCAATTCCATTTTTCGTCTAGCTTAGTGATAAATTCACGAACTGAAATCTTCTCATCATCTTCTTTTCCCAGCATTCATAGCTGCACGAAGAAATTCAGCATTTGGTAATTCCAGGACTTTCTGATGGGTATTGCATAGCTAGGAAAAGCCCCATACGAGCACGCTCGTCAACTTCTAATTCAAGGATGTTGACACCATCAAACAGAACCTCACCTTTGGTTACTTCATAGTTAGGATTCCCTCATGATTGCTGCAGAAAGAGTAGACTTCCAGTACCATTTGGTCCCCATGATTGCTGTAATTTCTCCTGTTTTTAAGAGTCAAATTAACCCCTTTTAAAAATTTCTTTCTCTTCAATTTCAACGAAGATCTTTGATCCTCAATACTGACATGATTGTTCCTTTCTTTTTCATCCTTTTTACTGTATTAACCTGAAATTTAACCTTTTTAAATCCCTAGAAAACACAGTAAAATGTCAATAACATATACCTTAATAGTATATCAGCCTAAAAAGGCTTTGATTTTGTCTAGAAGCTAGGAGCCACTTCTTCCCTTGAAAATGATCATCTATAGCGCTCACAATCTTACCCATGACATAACTCACGCGAAAAATTTCTCTAGGATCAAAATAGCCCAAAGCAAGGCCACGATATACCGTTGCTCCATGATGGATTCATTAAAAATAAGTCTCAGCAGCAGTAAATAAGGCCATGATAATAAATTGTTGTCTGTTCATAGTCTTTTTACCACCAATTCCTTTTTAGTCTTCAATAGTCACTTTATCTGCTAAAAATTCAAATCCTTGAGGAAGTATGGACTCTTCAACATCTTCCTTGATAGCTTGTCCTTGAGATGATTTAGCCCTCTAGCAGAAAAAGTCTGCTCGAACTTCTAGCCATTCTTCTTGTGAAATAGCTAAAATTTCTGGAGAAAAATCCAGCTGCTTGACTAAGAATATTGCCAAACATGGTGTTGAGATTGTCTCGTTTCATGGTTTGACCAGCATTGAAGTTCGATTCAAAAGCCAAAATCGCATGATGTTCATTAGCAGCAACTGGTTGAGAACCAGCCAAGAGTGCCTTTATCTGGACCAGATAAGCTTTTCAATGACCTCTCCCAAGCATCTGAAGACGGATTAAGTTTTTTGACGGGCTAAGTCTGGATTTTCATCGCTTCTTGAAGAATAGACTGCACCTTATTTCGGTCTACACGATAGATTGATTTACCGTTAGTCGGACGACTTGGTGTAGAAACAGCTTTGTTTGGGATTAGAACCAACATTGGCAAGAGCTTGTTTCAATCGTGCAACTTCTTCTCGAAGAGAAGACAATTCTTCAGCCACTTCACCTGAAAGTTCTGGTTGAGAATCAATTTCGCTAAACGAATAGTCATCATTTTCGGCATAAATCTTGGGTTGTAGGCTAGCCTTAATATCAGCTAGACTTTTAGTAGCAAGACTAATCATCTCAAACAAGACATCCCGGAAGAGTCTAAGTTTCTCTCAAATGCATCACTATGATGTGTATTTTCTCCGCCTGCTTGAACAATTAAGATATCACGTAGATATTGCAGCAAATCGACTACAAAACGTGTCATGCTCTTTCCATTCTCAAAAATCAGATCAAGATTTTGAAGGGCTCCCGGTACATCCTTTTTGAGCTAGAGCAGCTACGTAATGATCCCAAGGCACTTAAACCAATGGTACCAGTGATTTCTTCTGAGACCGCTGTTGTCAATGTAGCTTCGGGTTGCTAATGCCTGGTCTAGAATTGACAAAGCATCCTGCATCCCACCTTCAGCTCGTCGAGCAATACTTGAACAGCTCTGTCTCGTAATCAATCTTCTTTTTCCAAAAATCTGGAAAGATATGATCTCGAATATCCTGAGTCTTAATGGACTTGAACTCGAAATCGTTGAACACGAGACAAAATAGTTGCAGGAATTTTATGAAGCTCAGTCGTTGCCAAAATAAAGACTACATTTGGAGTTGGTTCTTCCAGTGTTTTTTCAAAAGGGCATTAAAGGCACCTGTCGAAAGCTATATGAACCTCATCAATGATATAAACCTTATAATGAGCTATACTTGGAGCATAAGTTGATTTATCACGAATATCACGAATTTCATCAACCCCATTATTAGAAGCAGCATCCATTTCGATAACGTCTTCTAAACTTCCATCCGTAACAGCTTGACAGATATAACAGTTATTACAAGGTTCTCCCCCAACTTGATTAGGGCAGTTCATAGCCTTAGCAAAAATCTTAGCCACACTAGTTTTACCAGTTCCACGAGGCCCTGAAAATAGGTAGGCGTGACTAATCTTATCCTGTTCCACAGCCTGTTTACAGAGTTCTAGCAACAACTTCTTGGGCCCACTAGCTGTGAAAAATTTTGACTTCTATACTTTCGATAAAAGCGCCTGATACATTATGCTTTCTCCTCAAACATTGAAAATTTCCATTCTGTTTTATCTAGTAGAATGGACACAAACTCTTCTAAATATTGTTGATCTATATTATCATAATCATCTACCTGAGACGAATCCAAATCCAATACACCCAGAAGCTGTCCATTCTTTTACTATCGGAAGTACGATCTCGCTACGAGCACTACTATCACAAGAAATATAGTTTGGATAAGTCTTCACATCACCAACGATAACTGCTTTGACGGCTAGCTGCTGACTCACCACAAACCCCTTTTCCAAGCGCAATTCTAACACATGAAACTCCACCCTGAAAAAGGACCTAAAATAAGCTCATTTCCATCATACAGATAGAAACCAGCAAAAACAGTATGAGGAAAGTTCATTTTTAGAGAGCACTAGCATTTGACAGATTTGCCAAAACATTGGACTCTCCTTCTAAAAAGATGGGAGAGTTGTTCATTTACAATCTGGTAAATTGATTCTTTTTCGGAATATAACATAAATCCATTATATCAAAAATACTAGTTGAAAAAGAAAAAAATCCCTTGTTTTTAACAACTAAAGGATTTGTAATTAAATCTGATTGATTAAAGTTCGATGTCTCCGAACAAGTCAGCCATTGAGAATCCAGTTTGAGTTTCTGGAAGTTCAAAGTCACGTTTTTCTTGACGTTTTGGACGGCGTGGACGTGGAGCACGTTTTTCTTCGTTTTGTCCTTCTTCTTGAGCTGGACGTTCTTCAAGAGCTTTGATAGAAAGTGAAACGCGTTCTGCATCAGCGTTAACATCAAGAACTTTAACAGTAACTTCTTGACCAACTGTAAGAGCTTCTTTTGGATTTTCAATACGTTTGTGTGAAATTTGATACGTGAACAAGTCCATCGATACCTGGCAATACTTCAACAAATGCACCGAAGTCAGTCAAACGTTTAACTGTTCCTTCTACAACGTCACCTTTAGCCAATTTTTGCTCAACGCCATCCCATGGTCCAGGTGTTGTTGCTTTAAGTGAAAGTGATACACGTCCTTCTTCTTCGTTAAGATCAAGGATTTTCACTTCAACTTCTTCACCAACAGTTACAACTGATTTTGGTGAAACGTTACGTTCGTGTGACAATCCAGTCAAGTGAACCAATCCATCAACACCACCAAGATCGATGAAAGCACCGAAGCTTGTGATACGAGCAACTTTACCAGTTACTACATCGCCAGCAGCCAATTTACCGAATACTTCAGCACGAGCTGCTGCAGTAGCTGCTTCTACAACTTCACGACGTGAAAGGATGAAGCGGTTTTCTTTTAGGATCAACTTCTTTTGATTTTTAGCTTCAAATTCTTGACCTACAAAACGCTCAGTATTACGTACGAAACGAGTATCCAACATTGAAGTTGGGATAAATCCACGCAAACCTTCAAATTCTACTAGAAAGTCCACCTTTTAACAGCGCGAGTTCCTTTAACTGTAACAACTTCTTCTTCGCGACCTACAAGTTTGTCCCATGCTTTGCGAGCTTCAAAGGCGTTTTTAGATACAAGGTATGTTACTGTATCAGTATCTTTACCAACTACTTGACGAAGTACAAGAACATCAAATACTTCACCTACTTTTACAAAGTCATTGATATCTGCATCGCGATCGTTTGTCAATTCGCGAAGAGTCAAGACACCTTCAACACCAGTTCCAGAGATTGCAACGTTAGCTTGATTAGCATCAACTGTCAATACTTCAGCACTAACAACATCACCAGGTTCAACTTGGCTAACGCTATTTAGCAAATCTTCAAATTCATTCATCTAAAAAATCCTCCAACAATCAAGTCTTTTTAACTTGACATACTTATAATTTTTTTCCTAAGCACCCGCAACGACATGAACATCTCGAACGTCCTTCAATTATAAAAATAAAATACCCTAAGATATTTTTCTTTTTATCTTGAATTTATTACCTAGAAACTGGGGTAGCTGGATTCGAACCAACGCATGAGGGAGTCAAAGTCCCTTGCCTTACCGCTTGGCTATACCCCAAAAGTGAAATGGAGAGAGAGGGATTCGAACCCCCGAACCCGAAGGAGCGGATTTACAGTCCGCCGCGTTTAGCCTCTTCGCTATCTCTCCGATAATGAACAAAACCTATTATATCATGAAAAATTGCAAAAAACAAGCACTATTTTGCTAAATTATAGTTTTCAATCAATATTTCCACAGCTTTTTCAAGATTTTTGTAAAAACTATCGACATTTCCATTCTTTATAATAGCAAATTGGTTATCTAGTTCGGCAATTTCACCAATCAATTTTTTACCAATCGTTAATGTATAGCCATCGTAGTTATCTTTTCCAACTGCTACTTTTAGCATCTGACAATTGAATCTCAATTTTTATCCTTTTTACTCATACCATACCTCTTTTTCACTTTTTTTCTATTTTACAAGAAATTCCCGATCTCGTAAGAAAAAAACTCTCTACCAAAGCTAATCTTGGTAAAGAGTTCCTTGAATCGTCTAGAGAAATTTTTCCTTGAATTTTAGTCAATTAATGGGTTGCTCCACCAACTATTTTTCAAGTCCTTATCTTTGTAGTCCACGATAGCAGCAATCGCAGCTTCGATACCTCGGACAATATCTCTTAAGCACATGGATGCAGTATTAGGCTTATTTACCACTTGTTCAGTCATATAGGGAATATGCATAAAACCTGCTCTCATATTGGGAAACTTTTTATCCGCTAAATAGAGAGCCTGATACATCAAATGGTTGCAAACAAAGGTTCCAGCTGTATTGGATACTGTAGCTGGCAGCCCTACCTCTTTTATGGCTTGTACCATTGCTTTGATAGGGAGCGTACTAAAATAGGCAGCTTCTCCATCTAGGCGAATAGGTGTGTCAATCGGTTGATTTCCTTGGTTATCTGGAATTCTTGCATCATCTTGATTGATGGCAACTCGTTCAGGAGTTAAACTAGCTCTACCTCCTGCTTGTCCGATGCAGAGTACCACATTTGGTTGATACCGGTCAATTTCTGCTTCTAAAACCTCTGCTGATTTATAAAAGACCGTTGGAATCTCTACCCAGCGTATCTCCGCTCCATGAATTACAGACGGTAATGATTTAACTGCTTCTAGAGCTGGATTGACCTTTTCACCACCGAAAGGATCAAAACCTGTAACTAATATTTTTCATTTTATTTCCTTTTGCTAAAAACGCCAAATAGTACATTAAAAATACATGTAGGATTATCATGATAATAGCCACTCCTACTTGCGCTTTGATGACACCATTTGGATCTTTCATCTCTAGTAGTGCTGCAGGCAAGGCGTTAAAATTAGCAGCCATCGGAGTCAATAGGGTTCCACAGCACCCTGCCGTCATTACTAGAGCAGCAGCTACGATTGGATCAGCTCCCAAGGAAAAATACGAAGGAACACCAATTCCAACAGTAATAACTGTGAAGGCAGCAAAGACATTACCCATTATCATGGAGAATAGAACCATCCCAAGGACATAAGCTAACACACCCATAAAACGACTGCCCGAAGGAACTATACCGCTTATCAAGTGCGAAATCAAGTCTCCAACACCAGCTACAGTAAAAATAGCGCCTAAAAGCTCCTAAAAGTTGAGGAACAATCCCACTAGTTGAGACTTGCTGAACCATGCGATTGTTTTCTACTAACGCTTTTTAGGATGACTTTTAGTAATTAATAAGAGAGAAAATGGTTGCAAAAAAATGCTGCAAGGCTGATTGATATCTTACTAAATTCAGGAATTACTTTTTGCTAATACTAAAGCAATCAAAGCCATCAACATGACTGGAATAAAAATTTTATTCTTCAATCGTTTAGCTTCAAAGTTTGCCTTGACTTCATCCAGAGACGGCAGGGTTCCGATACGAACCTGTTTAAAGAGCGTCAGTAGGGCTAAGAGCACTACGATTACTCCAATATAGAGAGACGGCAGATAGGAGCCACCAATAAAACTGATGCCCAATAAAGCCCAAAACCCAGCTGTTCCAAAAGCGAACTGGGTTTGTTTTTGTCTTTATAGCTACAATAGGCCGTATGAAGAAATTGACAACCAATCACAATATAGGTTAACTCTAATAACTGTCTTGCTAGTTCGGTCATTCTTCTTTTCCTTTACTAAGCTTATTCGCTAGCAATTTTCTATCAAATAAGTAATTGTACAGCCCTACCACAAGCAAGGCAACTCCTGCAACAATAAGAGAAGCCGAAGCGATACCTGCATAATTACTTTCGTAACCTAATTGGTCCAGAGTGCCCCCAACTAAGAGGACACCACCTGCACCAACGAAAGTATTCTGAGCAAAGAAATTTGCAAAATTATCATTTGCTGCTGCACGCGCTTTTAGCGCTTCGCTTTCCTGCTCTGTTAATTTTCTACCCTAATTGTGACTCTGCTGCTGCCTGTCCCATGGGTTGAACCAAGGGTCTTACAAACTGCGGATGTCCTCCGATACGAATGGCAAAGAAGCTGTCAAGTTCCCGAAAAAAGAAATAAACGGTATAAAAACTTCCTACGGTCAGCCCCTTTATCCTTTGAATCAAGTCAATCGACCGTTGCTTGAGGCCAAAAGTTTCAGATAAACCTACCAGAGCAAGGTTACCATAAAAATCGTTAGAACTCGTTGATTGCTAAATTCTTTTCCCAAAATTTCCAAGAATTCAACAAGAGAAACTCCAGAAACTAGAGCTGTAACTAAACTAGCTAAGACTACCGTTGCTATGGTATCTAATTTATAGATAAAACCAATCACAATGATAACTATCCCTATTAGTTTAATCCATTCCATATAGGCCCCTTTATCCCAAAAACACTAGTTTTACTTTATTTGACATGACTTTCTAGCTCTTTTTGGTATTTACTGTTTGATTCCAATTTTTCTTTTTTTGCCATTTTTTTCAAGAGCTGCTTGATATTCTTTAGCCGTTACAATTTCTTTTTGTAATTTCATTCCCTTGAAGATATATGGATCACCCTTAATACCTACTTGTGAGTATGGTTTAGAGAAAGGAACAACGTTGTTGACAACTGGTGAACCACCTGATGAAGCTGGTTGGCATTAAGAGAGAGCTATCAGTGAGCCATGCTTGAGCTTTTTAGCATATTTTTTTCATATCTCTTATCCAAATCATTCGTCTCAGAAACTGCATCATCCAAGAGTTTCTTATATTCGTCCAGACCAAGTTGAGCTACTACTTCCTTGTCTTTGCCTTTCGTAATACCAAGGTGTTTCATAGCAGAACCTGTCTTAGGATCCATGATATTAAGATAACTTGCCGGGTCTTGGTAGCTTGGAGCCCATCCAGTACTGTTCAAGTCATAGTCTTTTTTGTGCTGGAACACGTGCTTGCGATGTAATGCTTTCCTTTTTCGTTATCGGTCATCTGAAGGACATCAATCACGACATTTTCAGAACCAAGAGTTGATCTCGATTGATTGTTTGAAGGAATTGCTTTGTTGAACCACAATTGTATCTGTCTGTTCAACTGGAACATCCAAGTGAATTGGGAAGGTTACATCTTTTTGCTTTCCAATTCTTTCTTAGCTTTTCTCAAATGAAGCCTTGGCTTTGTCTGGATTGTAGATGGTATCTTTTTCCGTCTACAAGCTCAACGCCTTTCCATTGGTCTCCATAGCTGACCAATTCTGCTTTGAGCGATATCACCAAAGTTTTTTACCGCCAGACTGTACAAAGTTATCTGGAACTAGACTATTACGAATAATCTTGTCCGCACCATCTTCACCATTGAGTTGTGCAGCATATGAATGACGGTTGAAGGCAAAGTTGATTGCTTGACGGAAGTCCTTGTTCAACATTGCTCTTTTGTGGAAGTTTTTGTTCTTCACTTGTTTTTGCTGTCTTATTGTATGATTGACGGTTTACGTTAAAGGTAAAGTAGTAACTAGTTGAATCCTGTGACTATATGTGATTTTATCTCCGTATTGTTCCAAAGTAGAAGCAAAGTTTGAACTACTTTGGGAAGATACGTGCTGTTGTATAAACGCCTGAAGAGAAGTTACGGATTAATGATTCTTGGTCAGAACCATCATAATAGGTCAATTTAACCTTCTCAATTTTTAACCTTTTCTTTTATCCCAATAATTTGGATTCTTTTCGTATTCGATTAAAGATTTTTGAAGTTAAAGTCTTCAAGATATAGGACCGTTATAAAGGATACCTGATGGGCTAACAGCTCTGTAATTTTTACCTGAAGCTTTAAAGGAATTCTTTCATTTACCGGCAACATAGTTGCTGAAGTCACTTTTTGAATTCCAGAAACTTTCAGGTGCATTAAGAGTGTACTGGACTGTGTAATCATCCAACGCCTTAACCCCAACTGTTGAGAAGTCATTAGTCTCACCAGTCATATATTCATTCAAGCCCTTTGATGGAATTTTTGAATAAGAGTGACACCGTCTGATTTGCCATCTGCTACGTGTTTTCAACCTCAGTAACAAAGTCATGCGCAGTTACTTCAGCGTATTCTTCACCCTCTGAAGTATACCATTTAACTCCTTTACGAAGTTTATAAGTATAAGTCAAACCGTCTTGTGAGACGCTCCAATCTCTCAGCTAGAGACGGAACCAAATTTCCCATATTCGTCGTTTTTCCAATCAATCCATCAACAACGTTACCGATAATATCAGTTGTTGAAGTACGAGTTGCAATACTGTAGTCCAAAGACGATGGGTCTACTCCATAGACATAAGAGAAAGTTGTAGGCGCATCTGCTTCTTTATCAGCTTTACCACAAGCCACAAGAAGAACTGCCGTACTCAGGACCACTCCTGCTGTTAACATCCACTTTTTCGTTATCATAAAGATCTCCTTTAATAATGTTTAATCTACTTTTTACAATCCAGCCTTCTGGTGCTTCAATGTCACCAAATTGGATACCTGTCAATTCATCGTATAATCTACGAGTTACTGGTCCGACTTCTGTCTCACTGTAGAAAACATGGAAATCATCACCGTGTTGGATTCCCCCAATAGGTGAGATTACTGCTGCAGTTCCACAGGCACCTGCTTCTACAAATCGATCCAGACTATCAATTGGGTACATCTCCTCAACAGGCTTTCAAGCCTAAACGATGCTCTGCCAAGTAAAGCAATGAATACTTGGTAATCGAAGGCAAAATTGACGGACTCAATGGGGTTACAAACTCATTATCAGCTGTAATTCCAAAGAAGTTTGCTGAACCAACTTCTTCAATCTTAGTGTGGGTTGATGGGTCTAGATAAATAACATCTGAGAAATGACGGATTTAGCCATTTTCCCTGGCAAAAGACTAGCAGATAGTTCCCACCGACCCTGGCAGCTCCTGTTCCATTTGGTAGCACGAGTCATACTCATCTTGAATCAAGAAGTTTGTTGGAACCAATCCACCCTTAAAGTAATTTCCAACTGGCATAGTAAAAGATAGTGAAAATATACTCCTCGGCTGGTTTTACCCCGATGATGTCTCCGACACCAATCAAGAGCGGACGAAGATAAAGGGTTCCACCAGTTCCGTAAGGTGGTACGTATTCTTCATTAGCACGAACAACTGCTTTACAAGCCTCTACAAACATTTCTGTTGGCACTTGGGGCATCAAGAGACGAGTCGCAGGTACGTTGGAGTCGTTTAGCATTTTCATCTGGACGGAAGAGTTGAATACTGCCATCCTTTGTACGATAGGCTTTCAATCCTTCAAATGCTTGCTGTCCATAGTGAAGGCTTGGAGATGATTCTGAGATATGCAAGGTTGCATCTTCTGTTAATTCTCCTTGAGTCCATTGTCCATTTTTAAAATAAGCGATATAACGATAAGGTAGTTTCATATAGGAAAAACCGAGATTTTCCCAATCAATCGTAATGGTCATGACAATCTCCTTTATTCTAATCAAGCTTTGTGTTCTATTCTACACTATTCTCCTAAAAATTCAAGTATTATTTGTAATTTTCTGAAAATTTTTATTTATAAAAATCAGTCACTAGGACTGATTTTCTTATGAATTATCTTTTTCTTCTTTAAAGACTTCTTTGAGATAGGCATCGAAAACTTCCTCGTCTGAAATAGTATCTGAGATAAAGCTTCCATTACTTGTGCGCTCTGATAGATTCAAATCTTGCAGAATTGCTTCGTAAATCGTTCCATTATTTGATTGAACAACCAGAGTTTGTTCGCCATCTTCTACTTCTGTACTAAAAAGATCTCCGATATATCCTTGTTCTGAAACAGCACCGGCCAAGAAGACTCGATGCGGTTTACTCTTCAATTCTCTCAGAACTTGAAGACCACGCTTAGCACGACTGGTTGCTGGAATTTCCTCTGTTGATAAACGTTTCAAACTTCCACGTTGCGTTAACAGATAGAAGGATGAAGTATTGCAGATAAAGGCAGCTTGAAGCTCATCATCTGCTTTCAGATTCATAGCTTTGACACCTGCAGCCTTGGCTCCAACAACTGGGACTTCTTCGATATTAAAGCGAAGGGCATATCCATTTTTACTAATCAACAAAACATCATCCAATTTAATCGGAGCTACTGCTACAATCTGGTCACTATCGTCTTTCAACTTAGCATATTTGACAGACTTAGAACGATAGGTTCTCCATGGAGAGAATTCTTTGCGTTCGACACGCTTGATTTGTCCAAGGCGAGTCGCTGCAAAGTAGGTCGTCGCATCATCAAACTGATCCACAACTTCTACGTATAGCACTTCTTCATTGGTTTCAAAGTTTGTAATCGTTGGCTCAAGTGCTCCCCGATATCCTTCCAACGAATATCTGCTAATTCATGGACAGGACGGTAGATAACATTTCCTAGTGTCGTAAAGATTAAGAGATGTTGAGTTGTCTTAACAGATTGGATAAATAGCAATCGGTCATCATCCCGTTTACCAATTTCCTCTAAGGTTGAAGCTGAGAAAGAACGAGGGCTAGTACGCTTGATATAGCCAGCCTTCGTCACGCTGACATAGGTATCTTCCTCTGCGATAAGGCTAGCTGTATCAATCTCGATCACTTTTGCTGTATCTTCTAAAGAACTCAAACGAGGTGTCGCAAACTGTCTCTTTACCTCACGAAGTTCTTTTTTCATGAGATTGTACATAGTCCGTTCGTCACCGATGATAGCCGCCAGCATAGCAATTTTTTCGCGAAGTTCTGCTTCTTCTTCCTGCAAGACAACTACGTCTGTATTGGTCAAACGGTATAGTTGCAAGGTAACAATAGCTTCAGCCTGCTCTTCAGTAAAATCATAACTGACCTTGAGGTTTTCCTTGGCATCAGCCTTGTTCTCAGAAGCACGGATAAGAGCAATGACTTCATCTAAAATAGAGATGACACGAATCAAACCTTCCACGATATGGAGACGTTTTTCAGCCTTTTCCTTATCAAAGCGAGAACGTGCCAAGATGACCTCACGACGGTGGGCAATATAGCTAGATAAGATAGGCACAATTCCAACCTGACGAGGGGTGAAATTGTCAATCGCAACCATGTTGAAGTTGTAGTTGATTTGCAAGTCAGTATACTTGAAAAGGTAGTTGAGAACAAGCTCTGTGTTCGCATCTTTCTTGAGTTCGATAGCAATGCGAAGACCGTCACGGTCAGACTCATCTCGAACCTCAGCAATTCCTGCTACCTTGTTATTGACACGGACTTCATCGATTTTCTTGACCAAGTTAGCCTTTATTAATCTCATAAGGAATCTCAGTAATAACGATTTGTTCCTTACCACCTTTTAGCTTCTCAATTTCAGTCTTGGAACGAACAACCACGCGCCCTTACCAGTTTCATAGGCCTTTTGATCTCGTCACGACCTTGGATAATCGCTCCTGTAGGAAAAGTCTGGTCCAGGCAAGAATTCCATCAACTTATCAACCTTAGCAGTTGGGTGATCAATCATGTAGACTGTAGCGTCAATGACCTCAGCCAAATTATGCGGTGGAATATCTGTTGCATAACCAGCTGAAATACCTGTCGAACCATTGACTAAAAGGTTTGGAAAGGCTGCTGGTAAGACAGTTGGCTCTTTCTCCGTATCGTCAAAGTTCCAAGCAAAGGGAACTGTCTTTTTATCGATATCCTGAAGAAGGTAGCCTGCAATCTCTGACAAACGAGCTTCCGTATAACGCATAGCCGCAGGCGGATCTCCGTCCATGGAACCGTTGTTCCCGTGCATTTCAACTAGAATCTCACGGTTTTTTTCCAGTCCTGAGACATATGGACCATGGCATCATAGATAGAATAATCTCCGTGTGGGTGAAAATTACCCATGATGTTCCTGACAGACTTGGCAGACTTACGGTAGCTCTTTGTCAAAAAGTATTGCCATCCTTATTCATAGAATAAAGAATACGGCGTTGAACCGGCTTCAATCCATCCCCTAATGTCTGGCAAAAGCCCGGTCTTGAATGATGTACTTGGAGTAGCGACCAAAGCGCTCTCCCATGATGTCCTCTAAGGACATATTTTGGATATTACTCATATAAGATACAAAGGGACGTTTCGGCCTGCCGAAAATTTCTGTAGAAAAATAGGAAATCGATGCAGGGTTCGATGAACCCAAGGCGATTTATCTTTTTCCTAAGTTCTAGTCCCGTGTTCAGTTACCTCTAGTAACCAAACTATCCTTTCTGTAGTTTAAAATACGTTTTAAAAGATGCGTCAGGAGTTTTTCACACAGTATTTAGGCGTGTTCAACTCCTTTCAAATTTTATATAAGTGGGACTAGGTTGTAACGAAAAAAACGATTTATCTTTTTGCACACTGTTTAGTCCGTGTTCAGTTTTTACATGCAAGTTGAAAACGAATAATCTCACAGAAATAGACGTGTTTGGATAATAAAAATAGATTATTCATATTCTTGTTTTAATGCATCCTTAACTTCTTCTTTTTAGCGAATCCAAAAATACTTTTTAATTTTTAATTACCTCATCTACAACAGAATTGTCTAAATAGAAAACTCTACCAGTCTGTTGCTCATGAAGTTTTTAATAAATCCTTTTTATTTGCTCAAATTAAAAACTCTTCCTTTTGGAACGAATTGCTTTTGTCCAGTAAACGGCAAAAATAAAACTCTGGCCTTTTTTTAAATGATTTATTAATCACTGTTAAAGTAGCGAATCCCATGACATCATCACCTAACACAACAACAATGAATGGCCTAATATCATATTCACTTTCCTTATTAGAATAATAACAATACTCTCTGGAAATATTATATTTATACTTATCACCTTCATTTTCTGTTGATTTAAATTTTTAGAACCCTTAAATTTTCAGGTTGCAAAACCATGACTAGAGGTATTTAACTCAATCTTATTATCATCCTCTGAATAAATCAAAAAGACTGTTGGATCATCTCCAAAATCACCTTCAAATTCAAAAGACTGAAATAAATAATAATTATATTTATAGTCATATCTTGAAAGTAAGAGACATTTTAGAAATATCAGAGGAATAAAACACAAAAATTTTTCAATTTTTGATTTTCGAATATATGCTAGCTGAGTATCATGTTTAATATTATTTTTAGAACCAAACTCTTGCAATTGTTTTAAGAGTTCCTCTATTGAGGATACTATTTCAGAATTCGATTCTTTATTTAATGTATTAAAAGCATTTGCCATAGCAGCAATATCTGACTGAGAAAACTGAGACATTTCTTTAACTAAGTCAATCAATTTTTATCTAGCTCATCCATCAAACTAATTGAAAAACTTTTATTGAAAGTCTGAGGATACTGATCCTCCAAAGCGTTTTTAAAATCATCATAAGTCGCAAACTTGCTTTTCAAGTGATATTCAATCATCAAAATTTCTTCAACAATATGATTTGTCTCCCCAAAAATCTTTAAAAACCTCTTCAAAATACGGATTATCTTTATGACGATCTATCATATAATCTCGATAATCTTCGATAAATTTTTTAAACTCTTTTTATCAGCCTTCTCTTGCAAAACCCTAGTGAATCATAAAATTGATTCCAAGAAAAATCTACTATTTTACCAAATAAATATGAAGTAATTCCTAAATCTAAAAACATTATAATCCTCCGAAATGTTACTAAAAAGGCTTCATCCTTATCAATGGAATTCTAATCTACTACTTTAAGCATCTTCTTTCCTCAGCATACTCAATCATCTTCTCAGCTACTTCCTTATCATAGTCAAATCCCATCTTGTTAGCTAAGGGATTGAGCTTCTTGGTGAAAAAGTTCAATCGTATCAAACAAAGACTGAGTGATTTTTCTATACTTGAGAAAATCAAGCAGATTTGAGAACTCTTCTCTTTCTCTGTAGGCAAGTAGTTAAAGAGATACTTGTAATTTTTTTACTGATGTCGACTGCTCCTCTATCTCTTGCTACCTGCCAAGCTAAGATTTTCAGAAGTTCTTGCTGACAAATACCGTAGAGATGGTCCGTCGCATAGATAAGTTGCTTTACGACAAATTCCTTTGACTACGTAGGCTGACACCCACCAAAAATTCATTACAAGATTTTTTCAAAATCCGTCTCACTAGCTGGATGTATCCAAAAACGCTGAGGACTGGGAGAATAGGACTCGAACAAGCTCCTTCTCGTCTACTAAAACTGTATAAACAGCTTCGCTATCTCACCCATTCTTGGATGTGGTCTTTTGGGGCAAAGGGTTAGATCAATCCTATTGCCATCTTCAAAAAGCATGAGATAAAGTCGACGGTTTCCTAAGATATTATGCTGCTCAATCAGACGATTGCCAAACTGATCCAGCCAAGACAAGTCTGAAATTAGGTTTTCAAGATTATCAACAAGATAAACAACATCATAGTCTTGAAATTCATCTTTCGGAGCATGATCATTTGTTCTAGAACCCGATAAAGCAACAGCATCGACTTTTAAACTTTCAGCTATTTGTAAAATCAGATTCATCATTTCTGTTTCAGTTCTCATGGGAATACCTGCCTTTTTAGTGAAAACTCTTGATTCTGTAAAGGATATGTCTATAAAGAGGACTGACTGCTGGAACTTTTTCATTATCAAATTCTTTGACAAATTCCATGCCTAGCTTTTGCATGACTTTTTGCGAAGGGAGATTGTGCAAGGATGTAAAAGAGTAAACTTCTGACAAGCCAGCTTGCTGGAAAGCGAAGTCTAGACAGGCTTGGGCAGCCTCCGTCTCATAACCACGATTCAAAAACTCTTTTTCGCAAACGCCAGCTGATTTCTACAGCTTCTTTTCCAGCAAAAATCCGTAAAAACTCCGAATGGTGCAGACCTATCAAGTCGATAAACTCCCTGATTGTCTAAGTCACTCAGGGACAAACTTTTACTTCATATACTTTTTCATTTTTCTTTTTGAATATTTTTTGTGCCAGTCTCTCCCATGAGACAGACAAACTGACTTTTTCTGTCAGTCACTTTTTTTGAAAATAAATCGCTGGCAAGTTTTTAGTCAACAATTTTTAATTTATTTCTTGATTGTGAAAAAAATGCAGATTATCTGAATAAAATATTCTTTCAATACCTTTTATTAGGAGTACTAACTGAATAGTTTAAATAATATAGTTCAGAAACGATATTCTTCATTACATCTTTTTCTATACTTTTTATGAATATCATAGTTAATATCCATTTTTATCTTTCATATAATCATTGATTGTTTTTTTGATAACCTAGAATGATCATCATGGTTATAAAAAAATTTGTATATAAACCTGGTCCTTAGTATAATAAGGTGGATCAAAAAGTAAATGAATTTTTGTTTTTAGAAATTGACCTTTTAATAAACTGCTCAGCATCCATATTAAAAAGTTTAATCTGTTTTTTATGCTTAGATATTTCAAGAATTTTTGTTTATTATATCTGATTTACTGAATCGACAATCTAGTTTGTATTTTTCCATTCTGATTTTTACCACCAATAACCCCAGCTTTTTATAATACCAGATCTATTTGTTCTATTAAGAAATAAAGTTGAAAAACCCAGAAGTAGTAAATCAGAAACATTTTTATTATCTTGAATTGATTTCTGAATTTTCCACTCATCTATTGTTATGTCAGTATTTTCTATTTTATCAATCAACTCTTCAGTCAAATAAAGAACAGAGTACCAAAAATGCATAGATAGATTTATCATAATCATTTACAATAATCTTTTCTACATCTCCAAGTAGCAAAAGTTTCATAGCAACTCCCTGCCCTCCCATATAAGGCTCAATATAAGTATGGCAATTATTTTCTTTTAATCAATTCTTTAACGAATTCATAAACCTGAGTTTTCCCCCAGGGTATCTTAATGGCGTATAGGTCTTACCTGACATATCATCACCTCATCTCTTATTGATAAAATTATACCCCTTTTTTTAAGTAACTTCCAAATTATAATCTAGGAAGTTTAACATTATCAGCTATATAGTTAAACGCTTTTTCAAATTGTACCTGAAATTCTTGAACTTTTTCAGGATTATTTTTGCCCAATATTTGACTGGATTATTGTTGTACTTCCAATGAACTTTTTCTTTTATTAAACCATTTTTCCACACTTTTCTTTTCAGCTATATTCTTAAACTCTCCATTAACTTGTTTATATTCCGATTCATAAGTTCCATTCTTAATTGATTGAATAACTTGGTAAATTGGATTATTCATAAAAACACTATGATTATAATTCTTTGCTGTTTTCCAATAATTTGAGTTATTATCATCAAGAATATCAAAAATAAATCCTCTGGATTACATTGAAGGTCATTAGTAGGCAAAAGTAATAAAAATTTCTATAATCGTTTATATTTGCTTCAACATCTCCATCTAAAGCAAACTATCGAATTCTTAGAAAATTCTGTTACTTTTAGATTTATACAAGTGTATATAATTGGTACATGATAAAGTTGTATTTGACATGAAGTGTAATGAATTTTTAATTGAATGGTTATTACTATTCTTCAAAGAATGTATTAAGCCTTCAAAAACATATTGAGCCTCAGCATCTTCAAAATAAATCTTTAATACTATCAGTAATTTTCTGTTCATTAGCTTTGTGCCAACAACATATTTTTAAAATCAATTAAATATTTCATCTCTGATAACGTAGTTGTTGAATTGTCTTCAGAACTAATATCGGAGGAAAATAGTTTTTATATCATGATTAGTACGTTGGTTCGATATTTTCAGTTTTTCACAATGTTCCAATAAAGTCAACGAATGTGAAGTGGCAAAAATTTGCACGTCAAAACTTCTTGCTTTTTGAAAGAGTATATCTAATAATTTATTCTGAGCGGCTGGATATAATGTCGCATCTATTTCATCAATAAGTAATATCCCACCCTTTGTAATCATTAGGAAAATCATTTTTTTAATTTCTTAAATGAATACAAAGCTAATAAAATTTGCCCAATATTATCTTCCCTGATGAAATCATTTCAATAGTCATCTCTTCATCAATAAATGATGCTGTTTTTCTTATTATTCAGATTTGTTTCAGTTGCAGTAAGATTGTTCTGTATATTTTTTTAAAAGTATTGACTGATAAAGATTATGTATTTCTTTCTTATCCTGCGATGATAAATTGATTTTGCAAGTCACTCATTTTTAGTGGATCTGACTAACGGTGTTAATCTTTCCAGGCCTAAATAAATTACTGGATGGACATAATTGGATGATTTCCCGTCTTTTCTCCTAGTAACTAGACGAGGAAGTTTTTGTTATGGTTCGTACCTCAATTTTAAAACTATCTTTATTGCTCAATGTAACTTTAGCATGTTCTATATTTCTAACATCATTTGGAGATAATTTAAAATGCTCTGCAGATGTGGACTCAAAAATCATCCCCAAAATAAGTTAGTAATTTTATATTGCACAACTTTAGGGTCATTTTCTGAAAGTCTCTTTATATCTTTTTATTAAGTTTTTACATCTCCAGAAATAAAAGGAATAACATTATTGTGATAAGAGAAACCTTGGGCAATCATTCCTAATATAGTTGATTTTCCTGTACCATTCTTCCCTGAAATAATATTTACATATTTTTGACGGCTTGAACGATACTTCTTTAATTACTCTAAAATCTTTAATTTCTAATTCTTCAATGTACATTTTATTATTTTTCGATGATACCATTTTTAAAAACTCTTTCTTTTAAATATAATTACACAATATTTTAAAAACACAGTCGCTTCTTCCAGCGTAAACTTGACATTGTCTTCGATCCACTTACGGCGTGGTTCGACCTTATCACCCATGAGGACATTGACGCGGCGTTCTGCGCGTGCTAAGTCTTCAATCGTAACACGGATTAGGGTACGAGTTTCTGGGTTCATGGTTGTTTCCCCAGAGTTGGTCTGCATTCATCTCACCAAGCCCCTTGTAGCGTTGAAGGTAGCACCTTTGCCGAATTGCTTGCGAAGTTCTTCTAGTTCGCCATCCGTCCATGCATAAGCTACTTCTTCTTTCTTGCCTTTACCTTTGGACATCTTGTAAAAGAGGAGGAGGGCGATATAGACATGTCCTGCCTCAACTAAAAGGACGCATGTAGCGATAAAAGAAGGTTAAGAGAAGGGTTTGAATGTGGGCACCATCGGTGTCCGCATCGGTCATGATAATGATCTTGTCATAGTTAGCATCTTCAAGGGAGAAATCTGCTCCAACACCAGCACCGATGGTATAAATCATGGTATTGATTTCTTCATTTTTGAGGATATCTGCCATCTTGGCCTTGGCTGTATTGATGACCTTACCTCGAAGGGGCAAGATAGCCTGGAACTTACGGTCACGGCCTTGTTTGGCAGAACCACCGGCAGAGTCCCCTTCGACCAGATAGAGTTCATTCTTAGCTGGATTTTTAGACTGGGCTGGGGTTAATTTACCAGAAAGCAAGCCCTTGTCTCTTGCCATTTCGGCTCTCATCACGCGCTTTACGTGCTGCTTCACGGGCATCACGAGCCTTGATAGCTTTACGAATCAGATTCGAAGCCAATTCCCCATTTTCCATAAGGAAGAAAGTCAGTTTTTCAGCAACAATACTATCAACAATTGGACGAGCTAGTGGACTTCCAAGTTTGTCCTTAGTCTGTCCTTCAAATTGCAAATGTTCTTCAGGAACCAAGATAGAAAGAACGGCCGCTAATCCTTCACGGTAATCTGAACCTTCTAGATTTTTATCTTTTTTTCCTTGAGAAGACCCTGTCTTACGTGCATAGTCATTCATAACCTTGGTAATGGCTGACTTAAGTCCTGTCTCATGCGTCCCACCGTCTTTGGTACGGACGTTATTGACAAAGGACAAGATGTTATCTGAAAATCCATCATTATACTGGAGGGCTACTTCTACTTGGAAACCATTGTCTTCGCCTTCAAAGTAAAGGACTGGTGTCAAGGTTTCCTTGTCTTCGTTGAGGTAGGAAACAAAGTCCTGTACTCCATTCTCATAGTGGAATTCGATTGCTTCATCTGTTCGCTTGTCCGTTAATGACAAGGTTACATTCTTCAAGAGAAAGGCTGACTCATTGAGGCGCTCTGAAATGGTATTGTACTTGAAGTCAGTCGTAGAAAAGATACTAGCATCCGGCATGAAGGTCACTTTGGTACCTGTTTTAGACTTAGGTGCCGTTCCAACCTTTTTAAGAGTTGTTACTGGCTTGCCTCCATTTTCAAAGCGTTGTTTGTAAACAGCCCCATCACGTGTAATTTCTACTTCGAGCCAACTAGAGAGGGCATTGACGACAGAAGAACCAACCCCGTGGAGACCACCTGATGTCTTATAACCACCCTGACCGAATTTTCCTCCGGCGTGAAGGATGGTAAAGATAACCTCAACCGTTGGAATTCCCTATAGCGTGCATTCCAGTCGGCATTCCCACGTCCGTGGTCTTGAACCGTTAAACTTCCGTCTTTATTAATGGTCATCAATCCGGTCACCAAACCCAGACAGGGCCTCATCGACCGCATTATCGACGATTTCCCAGACTAGGTGGTGGAGACCAGCACCATCGGTCGATCCGATATACATCCCTGGACGTTTACGGACCGCATCCAACCCTTCTAGCACCTGAATGGCATCATCATTATAATTGTTAATATTGATTTTCCTTTTTCGACACAAGGAACCTCCCTATTTGTTCATCTTTACTATTTTTACAGGTTTTCTAAGGATTTTGCAAAATTTTTCAAGTTAAGCCTATTCACAAGTCCTTTTTTAGTAAAAAATCACTCATTCCACCCTAAAAAGAAACTAAGACGAGAGTCTCAGTTTTTCTTTTTCCTTTAACAGCTTGTTGCTATATCTTCACCAAACCATTTTTGGCTAATTTCTTGGAATTTTCCTTCTTGATATAGTTCCACAAAAGCCTTATTCAAATTGGCTAATAAGATCTTATCCGCTGGTCTTACTCCGACCGCAAATGACTCACTCTCAAAAACCAGCTGAGAAAATCTCATACTGGTCTAATATCCCTTCCGTTTTAAGATAATAATTGCATAAACACGGTCAATTAAAAGAGCATCAATCCGGTCATTTTGTAAGTCAATTAAGGCTTCATTAAAACTTTGATATTGGTTGGCTTTTTGATCTTTTACGATATTTTTTTCAAAAGGTCAGGTTGCGCTTCAAAAGTCCAGATAACCAGAAGAACCAGCCTGAGCCCCTCAAAACCTTACCTTTCATATCAGACACTGATTGGATATTTTGCGATTTCTTAGAAACTAGAACCTGCTGATTTTCCATGTAAGGAATGGTAAAGCTACCTTCTCACGTCGTTCATCCGTCGCTGAATATCCGTTCCAGATAGCATCAATGGTGCCGTTTTGAAGTTCAGTTTTCCTTCATATCCCAATCAATGGGTTGGAACTGTACCTTGAACCCCAGTTTCTCAGAAACGGCTTGGGCTAAATCAATATCAAATCCAGCATATTGTCCATTCTTTTCTTCAAAACCCATAGGAACAAAGGTATTGTCAAATCCTATGGTAATTGTTCCCTGTTCTTGGTATTTGTCCCAATTATCTACTTTTAGGATCACTAGCTTTTTGCGTGCATCCCTACGAGGAAAAAGCAAGAAAGAATACCAAAACAAGGCTGATTTTCTTTCGATTCATAGACACCTCCTACTTAGGCTCTACTTTGAGAATCTGATCAGCAATATTCTCTGCAAACTGGAGATCGTGGGTCACGACAATCTGAGTCATACCTAAGTCTCGATTTTGTAGAATCAGTTTTTCAACCTCGAGACGTAACTCTGGGTCAAGGGCTGAAGTTGGTTCGTCATAACCAATCACTTCAGGATCTATCATCATAGCGCGTGCTAAGGAAACCCTTTGCTTTTGACCACCAGATAAGGAGTATGGATAAGCATCTACGTGTGCTTCAAGACCTAGACGAGTTAGTAATTCTACCGCCTTCTTCTTAGCATCTGCTTCAGACATCCCCATAGTCTTGATGGGTGATAAAATCAAGTTCTCCATAACGGATAAGTGAGGAAAAAGCTGAAAATCTTGAAAAACAAAACCTAACAAGTGACGCTTTTCAAGTTCATCCAAAGGTAGGGATTCTCCATTATAAAAAATCTCACCTGAATCAATGGTTTCAAGTCCAGCTAACATTCTAAGCAAGGTAGTCTTCCCACCACCAGAAGGTCCAACGATGGCCAAAATCTGCTTTTCAGGAATTGTTAAACTGAAATTGGATAAAATTTCTTTTTTTCCAAATTTTTTGCTGATATTTCTTAACTCTAACATGGTTAACCTCCCTATCTATAGTAGCTGAACTTCTTCTCAAGTTTCTTAGCTAAAATCGTAACGATACCAATCATAAGAAGATAGATAGCGCCTGCCAGAAACATTGGAATCAAACTAGCATCACGATTGGCTGCAGTACGACTAGCTAGGATTAAATCTGAAATACCGAGTGCATAAACCAAAGAAGTATCCTTAACCAGACTCATAACTTCGTTAAATACACTTGGCAAAACAGTCTTGGTCACTTGTGGCAAGATAATATAGCGGACGGTATCGATAGGTTTGAATTTCAAAACCTTAGCTGCTTCATATTGTCCCTGAGGAATCGTTGCAATCCCTCCACGGAATATTTCTGCAAAGTAGGCCGCATAATTAAGCGTGAAGGCAATAATCGCTGCTGGTACCCGATCAAGTCGAATCCCGATACTTGGAAGGACATAATAAATAAAAATCAACTGCAAGAGCAATGGTGTACCACGCATCACCCAGATATAAACATCAATCATGTAATGGAGGGGTTTCCAATGGACCTGTAAGCAAAAGGCAACCAAAATACCTAAAGGAATTGAAAAGAGTAAGACCAGTGCGAATACTTGTAAAGTCATTGTCGCACCACTCAATAAACTAGGTAATATCTCAAATAAGTAAGACATATTCCACCTCCTAAAAATAATTGTTCCTATTATAGCATAAATAAACACAAAATCAAGTTTTTTTCAGAAATTTTCATGAATTTTTAAAACTTTAGCCTTTATTTTTGAATAAAAATAGTACTCATGAAAAACTTATCAACTTTTGGCAAAGTATCAGATGTCACAGCTAGTAAACAGATTCTGTTCCGTTTCTCTCTAATTCATGGTATAATAGAAACATGATGACAATAGTATTATTAATTTTAGCTTATTTATTGGGTTCAATTCCTTCAGGCTTGTGGATTGGACAAATATTCTTTAACATCAATCTAAGAGAACATGGATCTGGGAATACTGGAACGACCAATACCTTCCGAATCTTAGGCAAAAAGCTGGAATGGTAACCTTTGTAATTGACTTCTTTAAAAGGTACTTTAGCACTCTACTTCCACTAATCTTCCATGTGCAGGGAGTTTCACCAATCGTCTTTGGACTTTTAGCAGTCATTGGACACACCTTCCCTATCTTTGCCAAATTCAAGGGTGGCAAGGCTGTCGCTACCAGCGCAGGAGTTATTTTTGGTTTTGCTCTCTCTTTTGCCTTTACCTTGCAGTCATTTTTCTTTGGAATTCTTTATCTAGGGAAGTATGATTTCCCTCTCTAGTATCTCTGCTGCTATTGCTGCAATTATTGGCGTCCTTCTGTTTCCTCTCTTTGGATTTATTTTAACTAGTTATGACCTACTTTTCACTTTAATTATTATCGGTCTTGCTAGTCTAGTGATTGTACGCCACAAGGACAATATCAAACGTATCCAAAATAAAACAGAAAAATCTCATTCCTTGGGGACTTAACCTAACGCACCAAGAACTAAAAATAAAACGTCAGTTTCAACTGACGTTTTTTATGTTATTTAGACTTGATATAGTTGATACCATCTGCCTTCGGCGCAACAGCTTTACCAAAGAAGGCTGCTAGGACGACAATGGTCAAGAGATATGGTGCGATTTGCAAGTAAACGGCTGGGACTCCTTGCAAGAAAGGAAGCTGAGAACCGATAACTGCCAAGGCTTGTGAAAGACCAAAGAAAAGACTTGAAAGCATAGCACCAACAGGATTCCATTTACCAAAGATCATGGCTGCAAGAGCGATAAATCCAGGTCCTACGATAGTTGTAACTGAGAAGTTGACGGAGATTGACTGAGCGTAAATAGCTCCACCAATTCCTCCAAGGAAGCCTGAAATCACAACTCCAAGATATCTCATCTTGTAGACATTGATACCCAAAGTATCTGCTGCTTGTGGGTGTTCACCAACTGAACGAAGGCGAAGTCCAAAGCGAGTCTTAAAGAGGATAAACCAAGCTAGGAATGAGAAAGCAATTGCTAGGTAACCTAGTAGACTAGTTGACTTGAAGAAGATATCTCCGATAACAGGGATATTAGCTAATACCGGGAAGTCAAAACGACCAAAAGTTTGCGTTAAGTTATCCGTTTGTCCCTTATTATAAAAGCACCTTCACCAAGAAAACTGCCAAGGCTGGCGCCATCAAGTTCAGCACAGTACCACTGACAACATGGTCTGCACGGAAATGAATTGTAGCTACTGCGTGAATGAGCGAGAAGATAGCTCCGACTAATCCACCAACTAAAAGAGCTAACCAAGGAGTTAATGCACCCAAATCTTGAGCAAATTCAAGGTTAAAAACAACTCCAGAAAAGGCACCCATGACCATGATTCCTTCAAGACCAACGTTAACAACTCCACCACGTTCAGAGAAAAACTCCTCCGATACTTGTGAAAAATAAGTGGTGCTGCATAAATCAACATCGAAGAAACCATAAGGGTTAACATTGTTGTAATCGACATCCTTATTTACCTCCTTTAAGTTGCTTTTCTTGGTTTGACAAAGCGTTCGATGATGTAGTGAACGCTGACAAAGAAGATAATTGAGGCTGTAACGATACTACAAGCTCAGATGGTACTTGTGCAGCATTCATACCAGGGGCTCCAACTTGAAGAACACTGAAAAGGAAGGCTGCAAATAGAATTCCAACTGGTGAGTTTGAAGCAAGTAGAGCTTACTGCCATACCGTTAAATCCGATTGCCAATGATGAACCTTGAACATAAAACGTTTTTGAAGGTACCAAGTCCTTCTACTGCGCCACCAAGTCCTGCAAGAGCACCAGAAATAATCATTGATAGAATAATGGTGCGTTTTCGCTGAAATACCTGCGTATTCAGAAGCATTTGGATTAAGACCAACTGCACGGATTTCAAAAACCAAGAGTTGTCTTCTTGAGCAAGAACCAGATAACCGCTACTGCTATGATGGCAAAAGAAAATCCCAATGTTCATACGAGAGTTTCCAGTCAACTCAGCAAGCCATGGTGTTCTGATAAGTTGCATTTGCACTTACTCGAATGGATGAGTCAGTACTTTGCATGATTTCTTTAGGGAAGTGATGAATAAAAGGCATTGCCCACATAAAAGAACAATGTAGTTCATCATGATGGTTACAATAACTTCAGATGTCCCAAGGTAGGCTCTTAAAATACCAGGAATAGCACCAACGATCCCTCCTGCAACTAAGGCAATTACAATCGTCGCAAGAATCATCAATGGTCGTGGCAAATCTGGGAAAGAGAGAGGCGAACCAGCCACTCATAACCCAACCTGCGAGAGCTTGTCCTGGAAGACCAACGTTAAAGAAACCAGCACGACTTGCAACTGCAAATCCAAGGGCAATCAGAATTAAAGGTCCCATAGCACGGAAGATTTCACCGATTCCACGAACACTACCAAATGCTGTGTAGAACAGCTCTTCATAACCCCAGATAGCATCGTAGCCGAAAAATCCACATGACGATGGCTCCGAGTAGAATTCCTAAAATAACAGAAATCAAAAGGAACCGAAATTTGTTGTAATTTTTAGACATCACTCTTCTCCTTTTTCCAATTCACCACCAGCCATCAAGACACCAAGCTCTTGTTTGTTGGTTGTTTCTGGCGTTACAATCCCTTGAATCTTACCATCATGGATAACAGCAATTCTATCAGAGACATTTAGAATCTCATCTAGTTCAAAGCTGACTACAAGGACAGCTTTCCCATTATCACGTTCTTGAATCAAGCGTTTGTAGAATGTACTCAATAGCACCGACGTCCAAACCACGAGTAGGTTGACTGACAATTAGGAGATCAGGATTTCGATCGACTTCTCGAGCGATAATTGCTTTTTGTTGATTTCCTCCAGAAAGAGCTGATGCTGGAACAATCTCACTAGCAGCACGCACATCGAATTCTTGCATTAACTGTTTAGCGTACCCGATGATATTGGTGTAGTTTAAGATTCCCTTCTTGCTAAGAGGTTCCTTATAGTAGGTTTGAAGAGCGATATTTTCAGAAATCATCATTTCTAAAACTAAACCATCACGGTGGCGATCTTCTGGAACGTGGCCTACACTCATTTCTGTAATTTGACGAGGATGTAAACCTACGATAGACTGGTCTTTTCAACTCCACGCTACCAGACTCAATCTTACGAAGACCAGTGATAGCTTGGATTAATTCAGATTGACCATTTCCATCAATACCGGCAATTCCGACAATCTCACCAGCTCGAACATCGAGTGAGAGATTTTTAACAGCAGGAACACCACGGTTTTCGTTTACTACTAGGTCTTTAATAGACAGAATAACTTCTTTAGGTTGAGCTTCCTGTTTCTCAGTTTTTAAAGGAAACAGAACGTCCTACCATCATCTCAGCTAAGTCAGCATTAGTCGCACCAGCAATCTCAACTGTTTCAATAGATTTACCACGACGGATAACTGTAACACGATCTGATACAGCACGAATCTCATCCAACTTATGGGTAATCAAGATAATTGATTTACCTTCTTTAACCAAGTTCTTCATGATAGCCATCAATTCATCAATTTCTGATGGCGTCAAAACAGCAGTAGGTTCGTCAAAGATAAGAATATCTGCTCCACGATAAAGTGTCTTCAAGATTTCAACACGTTGTTGAGCGCCGACAGAGATGTCTGCAACTTTGGCAGAAGGATCCACAGCAAGACCATAACGTTCAGACAACTCATTGATTTCTCGAGTTGCACGAGCAATATCTAGCACACCATTTTTGGTCAATTCACTCCCCAAAATGATATTTTCAGCAACAGTGAAAGCTTCTACCAACATAAAGTGTTGGTGGACCATCCCAATTCCTAAGCTAGCCGCTTTTGATGGTGAATCTAGTTTTACAACTTGACCGTTGACCACAATTTCACCACTAGTTGGTTCTAGAAGCCCCGCTAGCATGTTCATAAGAGTGGACTTACCAGCTCCATTTTCTCCTAAAAGTGCATGAATTTCACCTTTACGAAGTTCAAGGTTAATCTTTGTCGTTAGCGACAAATTCACCAAAAACTTTGGTAATTTCACGCATCTCAATGACATTTTTCGTGTGCCATGTGCTCTTCCTTTTCAGAATTATATTTTATTTCAATAAAACCTGCTAAAAGAAACTTAGTAAGCTCTATTGAGACAAAACCATTTGTCTCAATTCTAAAGAAGCGGCCACTGACGCTTCCTAAGAAATGACTTCCATCAATTATTTTTCAGGAACTTTGATGCTACCATCAAGGATTTTAGCTTTGCATCTTCAACAGCTTTTTTACCTTCTTCAGAAAGGTTTGTCACTGCCAAGTCAACACCTTTATCCTTCAATGAGTAAACGATAACTTGACCACCAGGGAATTCACCTTTTTCAGCCTTGTTTGAGATATCTTGAACTGTTGTTCCAACTTGTTTCAATGTAGCAAGCACGAAGTTAGCTTCTTTTACCGTCTTTAGAAGTGTATTTACCTTCATCAACTTGGTCACGGTCTACACCGATAACCCAAACTTTTTCGTTTTCATTTTTACTTTCGTTCAATGATTTAGCTTCAGAGAAGACACCTGCTCCAGTACCACCAGCTGCTTGGTAGATAACGTCTGCACCTGCAGCGTATTGAGCTGCAGCGATTGTTTTTACCTTTAGCCGCATCACCAAAATGATCCAGCATAGTCTACTTGAACCTTGATAGATGGGTCAACTGACTCAACACCAGCTTTAAAACCAGCTGCGAAACGAGAAATAACTTCAGATTCCATACCACCTACAAAAACCAACTTGTTTAGTTTTTTGTAGTTTTAGCATGCTGCAACACCTGCAAGGTAAGCTGCTTCGTTGTCTGCGAAAAGTAACGCTAGCAACGTTCTTTTGATCTTTAATCACATCGTCAATCAAAACATAGTTTTTATCTGAATGTTCTTTTTGCTGCTTCTTCAACAGCGTTGTGAAGAGCAAAACCAACATCGAAAAATCAAGTTGTAGCTTCCAGCTGCTTGGTTCAAGTTGTTAGCATAGTCAGCTTCACTTGTTGATTGGAGTAAGTGTAACCATTGTCTTTTGAAAGGTTGTGTTCTTTACCCCAAGCTTGAAGACCTTCCCAAGCTGATTGGTTAAATGATTTATCATCAACACCACCAGTATCTGTAACGATAGCTGCTTTAGTCTTCACATCAGAAGAAGATGAAGCTGCGTTACGAGAAGAGCGATTACCACATGCAGCAAGTCCAAATGTTGCTACTGCAATCTAGACCAAGGCCTCAGCCATTGTTTCTTGTTCATTACTGAACCTCCTAATAAGATGCGCAACTAAGTTGCAAGTATGGATTGATTGGTCACAGGACCCTTGCCACTCAGAGAGTGACACAGACTATTGCAAGTCTGTAAAAGAATATGGAAGTAATTCCCCGACCGTCATCTCGACCGTCGTTTTATCTTTGGCGACTAGAGTCACCTTTAGATCTTGTTTAAAAAATTCGACCATAACTTGGCGACAAGCACCGCAAGGCGAAATTGGTTTTTCAGTTTGACCATAGACAATCAATTCTGAAAAAGTCTCGTTGTCCTTCAGAGACCGCCTTAAAGATCGCAGTTCTTTCGCCACAGTTGGTCAAGGGTAGCTAGCATTTTCAATGTTAACCCCTGTATAGATACTTCCGTCCTGGCTACCAAAACAGCGCCAATCGGAAAATGTGAGTAGGGAACGTAAGCTTTTTACTAGTTTCAATCGCTAATTCAATCAACTCAGTAGTCGCCATCAGCTAATTCTCCTTTTAAGATTGCAACACCAGAAGATGTCCCAATTCGAGTAGCTCCTGCTTCAACAAAGGCAACTGTATCTGCATAAGAACGAGCTCCACCAGCTGCTTTTGACCCCATATCAGGTCCAACTGTCTGACGCATTAATTGAACATCTGGTAAAGTTGCTCCACCTGATGAGAAACCTGTAGAAGTCTTGACAAAGTCTGCACCAGCTTTTTGGAGCAAGTTTGCAAGTCAGAACTTTTTCTTCATCCGTTAACAAACAAGCTCTCGATAATAACCTTAACCAATTTGTCTCCACTTGCTTCAACAACAGCTTGAATATCTGTCTCAACTAATGCAACATTTCCTGATTTTTAGTGCACCAACGTTGATAACCATATCAATTTCGTCAGCACCATTTTGGATGGCTTCTTTGGTTTCATAGGCTTTGACAGCTGAAGTTGTAGCTCCAAGAGGAAAACCCTACAACTGTACAAACCTTGACATCAGTATTTTCTAGACCAGCTTTTGCATGAGAAACCCAGCAAGGATTCACACAAACACTAGCAAAATCGTACTTTCTTGCTTCAGATAGCAAACGATCGATCTGTTGTTCGGTCGCATCTTGCTTCAAAAAGCGTATGATCAATGTATTTATTTAATTTCATTTCGGTTTTTCCTTAAATCAGGAGATAATTTCAATGATTTCACGCATTTTTATCGCTTCATCACTCATTTTAATTTTAACATATTTTTGGAAATCTGTAACTAGTTCCGGAGAAATTTTGCCATTTGCATATACTTTTGCGACAATTTCACCTTTTTTGACTGATTCTCCAACTTTCTTCTCAAAAACAATACCAGTCTCGTAGTCAAGTTGATCTGTTTTTACAGCACGTCCAGCACCCAGTCTCATAGCGTATAAACCAAACTCCATAGCTGGTAGTTCTGCAATGATACCATCTTCCTGAGCAGGAATTTCTACCACATGTTCAACTGTTACAGGTCGATAAAGATCTTCTAAATCTCCACCTTGAGCGAGGACCATCGCTTCGAATTTCTTGAGTGCCTGACCATTTTCAAGATGTTGCCTTACTTCCTCGACTGTTTTTTCAACATTTGCCAGAGACAGCATAATCTGAGCTAACTCACAGATAAAGTGGCTGATATCCTCGCGTCCTTTACCCTGAAGAATTTCTAGTGCTTCTAGAATTTCCAAGCGGTTCCCAATGGCACGTCCTAAAGGTTGACTCATATCCGTAATGACTGCCACTGTCTTACGGACAACAGCCTTACCAAGGTTTACCATGGTTTGAGCCAATTCACGCGCCTCATCGACTGTCTTCATAAAGGCACCTTCACCGACAGTAACATCCAGCAAAATAGCATCCGCTCCAGCTGCAATCTTTTTACTCATGACAGAGCTAGCAATCAAAGGAATCGTATCAACTGTTGCTGTTACATCACGTAGTGCATAGAGCAACTTATCCGCTTTGACCAGTTGGTCAGATTGACCAATAACTGAAACTCCAATATCCTGAACCTGTTTGATAAAGTCATCCTGACTACGTTCGACTTGAAAGCCTTTGATAGATTCTAATTTATCGATTGTTCCACCAGTATGTCCTAGACCTCTACCACTCATCTTGGCAACTGGTACGCCAAAACTAGCGACTAAGGGAGCTAAAATCAAGGTAACCTTATCTCCTACTCCACCAGTAGAGTGTTTATCGACCTTAATACCATCAATAGCTGATAAATCAAATTCTTGTCCTGTCTTCACCATATTCATGGTCAAGTCGGAAATCTCTCTAGTGGTCATGCCTTTAAAATAAACAGCCATAGCAAAGGCAGACATCTGGTAGTCAGGAACTGTTCCTGCAACATAGCCTTCAATCAGCCATTGGATTTCACTAGAGCTGAGTTCTTGACCGTCTCTTTTTTTCTGGATTAGATCTACTGCTCTCATTCTTTCACACTTCTAAGGATATAATATCCCTTATCTTTCTTTACAACCTCGCAGTTGCCAAATACTTCTTCCATCTTGTTTTTGGCACTTGGAGCTCCTTGTTTTTTCTGGATAACAATGGTTAAATCTCCACCGTCTACAAGATAATCAATACTTTTCTCGATGATTTCATGGACGACTTGCTTGCCTGCACGAATGGGCGGATTCGAAATGACATGATCAAATTGCCCTTCTACCTGCTCATAAATATTGGACTGGAAGATAGTCGCTTGAACATTGTTTTTCACTGCATTTTGCTGGGCTAAATCCAGGGCACGATTATTGATATCCACCATAGTCGCTTGAACACCATATGACTTGACTAAAGACAAGCCAATAGGACCATAGCCACAACCAACATCCAGAATTTTTTCACCTTTTTCAACATCGAAACATCTTAGTAAAAAGCTGGCTACCAAAATCAACCATCTTTTTACTAAAAACACCTGCATCTGTCAAAAAGGTCATCTTTTGCCCAAGTAGCTCAACTCTTAGTTCGTGAACATCATGGGCTGCATCTGGATTTTCTGCATAATACATTTTACTCATAGTTTCATTTTACCACATAAATAAGTTAATTGTAAATCGTTTACATGACAACAAAGGCTTTTTCTTTGGCATCGATTTATTAAAAATAGTATAAGTTACCTAATCCCTTAAGGACCGAGCAAGTAAGAACCCAATGCCATCGTGATAGCAAAAAGAAAAAAATACAGGCCAGACCAAACAAGAAAAGCCACCATTTTTCTTGTTAAAATGGCGAGAATCAAGTAAATAAAACCAATAATTGGTAGCAAGAATAACAAGACAAAAGGCAGACCAACTATAGGTTTGACTTCCTAAAACTCACAGTAAACTCAATCAAAGTCGGAGATAACCACAGAATCACAACCAGTAAGCTAGTCAGTTTTAGAATTTTTATCACTCACTACTAGTCTCATAACATCACCTCTTTTGATTGCTATACTACTTATATTTTAACAAAGAAAGCGCTTTTTCTCAAATGATTCAGATGTCTTTCTCTGTAAATTATGGTATACTGAGATATCAAACGAGGAAATTTTATGACCAACGAATTTTTACATTATGAAAAAATCAGCCGAGGAACTTGGCAATCATTACATCGTAAGACAACACCTCCTTTAACCGAGGAGGAATTAGATTCGATTAAAAGTTTCAATGACCAGATCAGTCTCCAAGATGTAACAGATATTTATCTACCGCTGGCTCACCTTATTCAAATCTACAAACGTTCCAAGGAAGATCTAGCCTTTTCAAAAGGAATTTTTCTCCAAAGAGAGAGTAAAAATCAGCCTTTTATTATCGGGATTTCAGGTAGTGTAGCAGTCGGAAAGTCAACTACTAGTCGACTCTTACAAATTCTGCTTTCTCGTATTTTTCCAGAAGCAAGTGTTGAATTAGTTACGACTGATGGTTTTCTCTATCCTAATAGCATCTTAAATGAGCGCAACATTCTAAATAGAAAAGGTTTCCCTGAGAGTTATGATATGGAAGGATTGCTCGATTTCCTTGATCAACTTAAAAACGGTCAGGATGTAGATATCCCCTGTTTATTCTCACGAAATCTACGATATCGTACCCTGATAAAAACACAAAGAGTTCAAGCAGCGGATTTTGTCATTGTAGAAGGTATCAACGTCTTTCAAACACCACATAATAGCCGTCTTTATATTACAGACTTCTTCGATTTTTCAATCTATGTAGATGCTGCAGTCGAGGATATCGAGAGCTGGTATTTGGACCGTTTCTTAAAACTACTTAGTTTTGCACAAGATGATCCAAGCAACTATTACTATCGCTTCACCCAACAACCAATCAGTGAAGTTAAAGAATTTGCTCATCAAGTATGGACTAGTATCAATTTAACCAATCTACAGAACTATATCGAACCGACAAGAAATCGGGCGGAAGTCATTCTTCATAAATCTAAAAATCATGAAATTGATGAAATTTATTTAAAAAAATGATTTCCCTTGTCAAAAATAACAGTTTTTCAGATATAATGGTATAGTTAGTAAATATGGAGGTAAGAACATTGGCAAACATTAAATCAGCTATCAAACGCGCTGAATTGAACGTTAAACAAAACGAAAAGAACTCAGCTCAAAAATCAGCTATGCGTACTGCTATCAAAGCTTTTGAAGCAAACCCATCTGAAGAACTTTACCGTGCTGCTAGCTCAGCCATCGATAAAGCAGAAACTAAAGGTTTGATCCACAAGAATAAAGCTAACCGTGATAAAGCACGTCTTGCAGCTAAACTTGGTTAATCTTTAACTGCATACAAAATGAGCTCTTCGGAGCTTTTTTTGTACACATTTTTCTGGAGGTTATCATGAAAATTGCTATTATAGGATATTCAGGATCAGGTAAATCTACTTTGGCTGAAAAACTTTCCAGCCACTACTCCATTCCCAAACTTCATATGGATGCTCTGCAATTTCAGCCTGGTTGGCAAGACAGTGATCGCGATTGGATGTTAAAGGAGATGGCGACATTCCTTACTGAAAATGAGGATTGGGTTATTGACGGTAACTATAGCTGGTGTTGCTATGAGGAAAGAATGGAGCAAGCTGACCAGATTATCTTTCTAAACTTTTCAGCTTGGAACTGCTTGTTTAGAGCCTTTATGCGTTATCTTAAATACAGAGGAAAAGTTAGAGAGAGTATGGCAGACGGTTGTCCTGAACAGTTTAACTGGGAATTTATTCGCTGGATTCTTTGGGATGGTCGTACTTTCTTCTCACAAAGAACATTATCAAAAATCTGTTCAGACTATGCCGACAAGGTAACCATAATCACTAATCAAAAAAAGAACTAGATGCCTTTTCTTCATAAAAAGAGGTTTCCTGTTAAGGAAACCTTTTTCTTATTCTGCAATTAAAGTCTCTAGACCAACCTTCATCATATCTGTGAAAGTATTTTGACGTTCTTCAGCAGTTGTGTCCTCATCTGGATTAACCAAGCTATCAGAAATAGTCATAATGGCAAGGGCATCCACATGGTGTTGAGCAGCAAGGTAGTAGAGGGCTGCTGCTTCCATTTCCACTGCTTTTACGCCCCATTTACCAAGCTCGATGTTCTTTTTCAAAGTAGTTTGAATAGAAAAACATCAGAAGACAAGACATTTCCAACGTGGGTGGTCATGCCAAGATCTTTGGCAATGTGGTAAGCCTTGTCTAAAAGATCAAAGCTAGCGATTTGTGGAAAATCATACTGTGGCCAGTCGTTACGGATGATGTTTGAATTGGTTGCAGCTGCTTGCGCCAAAACCAATTCACGGACGTGGACATCTTCATTCAAAGAACCAGCCGTCCCTACACGGATCAATTTCTTCACACCGTAGTCAACAATAAGCTCACGCGCATAGATAGAGATCGATGGCATCCCCATTCCAGTTCCCATGACAGATACACGATGACCTTTATAAGTACCAGTGTAACCAAACATGTTCCGAACTTCGTTGAAACAAACAGCATCCTCAAGGAAATTCTCCGCGATAAATTTCGCACGAAGAGGATCTCCAGGAAGAAGAATTTTATCAGCAATTTCACCTTGCTTAGCAGCAATATGGATAGACATAATATAAGATACCAAACCCGTCAAAAAGCGAAGGGAAAATAGGAGTTGGGCGCAGTGAGCGATGCTCGCTAGACCAACTATCTTTTTCCCACTGCTTTTAGGGTGGGTTCAATTCCTTTCTTTCTTAATTTTTATGGTTTAGAGGAGAGTAAACAGTATTCAGTTCAGCGAATACGGTAAACCCATCCTTTCTTTTTTTATTGAGTAATTAGGAGAGCTTTTCCGCTCGTGTTCAAATCAGAACACATGCTCTACCTTTCTTTTTATTTTTTTATTTTTGTTAGTGAATCCAAAAATGCGTAAAGTTTTGCATTCATTTCTCGATAATCGTAAGCACGAATGACTTCAGGTTTTTGAACGAAATCCAGGTTTTTGACTTTGTTCTTGCAAAACAGCTTTCACCGTCTGCAGCAATCAAGAGATTAACTGCTTCTGGATCAAATTCAAGTGGGCTTGGAAGGCATAGTGTTTCGGACTGAAGCGAATAATCTGACGTCGACACCCTTGACTGGTCGCAAGTACGACAGCCTCCTCTGTCAATCCTGGCATATCGCCATGCCAGTGTCCGATTTCAAGAGTTTCTCCCAACAAGCGGACATGCGGATCTGTTAGACCATCCGCCGTCAAGGTCACAGGATAAAACCCCAATCTCACGTTCCGGACTATGCTCATACTTCGCACCATAGGCAACAGACAAGAGCTGGGCACCCAGACAGACCCCAACAATATAACAATCAGCCTTCATGGCTTTTTGAATCAGCTGGATCTCTGCCTGAGGATCGTAGTATGGAAAAGTTTCCCGATCTTCATCTGGCGATTGAGGACCTCCCATCACAATTAAGAAGTCGATCTCATCCACTGTCTCAGGTAGGGCTTCATTCTCATAGACTTTAGTCGTGGTCACTTGATGGCCACGCTCCTGCGCCCATTTTAGATAAGCGCCCGGCACTTCAAATGTTTCATGTAAAATAAAGTGAACTCTCATGGTATTACAATTCAGCAAGAATCGCTTTCAGCAAGCCTTTGAAGTCGCCCTTAACTCGTTCGGTCACTTCTACGACTTCTTCGTGGTTGAGTTCTTCTTGGAAACCTGCAGCAAAGTTAGTAATACATGAGATACCAAGAACTTTTAGGCCAGAGTGAGCTGCAACGATGACTTCAGGAACGGTTGACATTCCGACAGCGTCTGCACCAAGTGTCTTATAAGCACGGATTTCAGCTGGAGTTTCATAGGTAGGACCTGTCACACCGATATAAACCCCATCATCCAATTTGATACCAAGTTTATCTGCTACTTTATGAGCTGTCTCACGATATTCTGGTGTAAGCTTTTAGACATATCTGGGAAGCGTGGACCAAAATCATCCAAGTTTTCACCGATTAATGGGTTTTGACCAGTCATATTGATATGGTCTGAAATAGCCATCAAGGTACCCGGTCCATATCCGATACCACCGGCAGCGTTGGTGACAAGAACCCCTTCACATCCGAGCACTTTCATGACACGCACTGGGAAAGTAACAACTTCAAGCGGATTTCCTTCATAGAAATGGAAACGTCCTTGAAGAGCCAAAACCTTACGTCCAGCAAGTTCACCGTAGACCAATTTCCCAGCGTGTCCAACAACTGTTGAACGACCCCAGTTTGGAATTTCAGCGTAGTCTACAACAACTGGATTGTCGATTTCTTCAGCTAATTCTCCAAGTCCTGATCCAAGAATCAAGCCGAACTCTGGGGCTTCAACTCCCTTTTCTTTTAAGAAAGCAGCTGTTTCATTGATTTTTGCTAATAATGTCATTATCTATCTCCTTTTAATGTTTTTAAAAATTGACCAATTTTGTCAAAGGTATTAGCGTTACGAATGGTAATATTGCCATAGAAAGGCATCTTCAGTAGTTGTTTGTGATAGGCTGTTTTTGCGTAGGTCTCTTCTGACAATTTACCCCAAAAAACAGCTACTTTCCCAAAATGGAGCACTTCTTCTCCTAGCTTCAAAGCGAGCAACTTTTCTTCTACGGATTTCCTATCCAAGTCCTCAGTGTAAAAGAGTACATCCTTTCGAGCCATTTCTTGGAACCACCAAGCAGGAGAGTTCTAAGCTCCTCTTCATAGTCTTCTTGAGATACCAAGGAAAAAAACTTTTTGATAAATGGATAATGCACTCCAAAAAAAGCCCTGCAGACTCTCAACTAACTGAATCCTAGCCATATTTGTGTCAAAGAAAATATTGCCACTATTAATGTAAGTTTCAACATTTTCTAATCCCAACTCTGCCAATTCCAGACGTAGTTGAGCCATCACTACCTTATTCTTACCACCAACATTGATTCCTCTTACGAGAAGAGCGTAGCGAGTCATCTTAAACTAATTGATCTAGGAAGCTCTTACCAATCATGGCAGTTTCAACGCCAAAGTTATCAGCAATAGTTGCTGAGATGTCGGCAAAGTGTCCAACTGGAATTAATCCATTGCCTTTAAAGGATGGACTGTATGCCAAAAGTGGGATATATTCACGAGTATGGTCAGTACCCGCATAGGTTGGATCGTTCCCATGGTCAGCAGTAATCAAAAGAAGATCATCTTCTCTCATTGCTGCCATAATTTCTGGCAAGCGCTCATCAAACTCATGCAAGCAATCACGGTAACCGTGTGGATCACGACGGTGTCCATAAAGGCATCAAAGTCTACCAAGTTTGTGAATGAGAAGCCATGTTTGAAGTCTTCTGATTTCATAGCCTTGATCAAGTTGTCAATACCGTGGCTGTTTGATTTGTTGTGGCCCTATATCGTGGTTGATACCTGCACCGTTAAAGATATCGTTAATCTTACCAACCGCATAAGTATCAATACCGGCTTCATTCAATTTATCCAAAACAGTTGGTGCAAATGGTGAAACAGCCAAGTCACGACGATTGGCAGTACGTGTGAAGTTTCCTGGCTCCCCAACATATGGACGAGCAATGATACGACCAAGAAGAGCTGGACGCTCTAAAGTAATCGAACGAGCGTATTCGCAAATACGGTACAATTCATCCAAAGGAATAATGTCTTCATGGGCTGCAATTTGAAGAACTGGGTCAGCTGACGTATAGATAATCAACTCACCAGTTTCCATTTGGCGTGGTCCGAAGTCATCGATGACAGCTGTTCCTGAGTAAGGTTTGTTAGCTTCACGGATGACCTTACGTCCTGAGAATTCTTCGATTTAGTTAAGATTTCTTCTGGGAATCCATTCCAGAAAGTATCAAATGGTTCAGTGATATTAAGTCCCATGATTTCCCAGTGACCAGTCATGGTATCTTTCCCAAGTGATACTTCCTCTAGCTTAGTCGCATAACCAGTAGGGTTGCTTTCAGCTGGAACGGTCTTCAATGGTGTCTCGCGAGGAATATTTCCAAGACCAAGTTTTGCCATGTTTGGTACATCCAAACCTACAGCTTTTGAAATGTGCCCAAGTGTGTCTGCAGCTCCGTCTGGCACTCCTGCATTGACAAAGTTATTAGCATCTGGTGCTGCACCGATTCCTACAGAATCTAATACTACCAAATGAATACGATTAAATTTTGGCATAGTGTGTCTCCTTTTTATTTTGATTATTTTGCTTTTGTTGAAGTTAAAATCTGAAGGCCATTTTGTCCAGCCACGATGACCTTATCAACCATCTGGTTGAACAAGCCGTGCTCAACGACACCAACGACGTGGTCCAATTCTTGCCCAAGAGCAATTGGGATCTTCAATCACTTTCAAGTCTAAATCAATGATAAAGTTCTGCATATCCGTCACAAAACGTTGGCCATCCTTTTCACGGAAGCTAGGTTTATAGCCAGCTCGCTCAAATCGACGAAAGACTTGTTCGGCACCGTACTGAACAACCTCTACAGGTAGTTTAAAGGCTCCGAGTTTCTCAACTAGTTTGCTCTCATCAACAACCCAGATGTATTCTTTTGATGGGGTTGCTACAACCTTCTCCATGAGAAGGGCACCACCACCACCTTTGATGCCATTAAACTGACTATCTACTTCATCCGCACCATCGACTGTCAGGTCAACAAAGTCCACTTGGTCAATAGACTTAAGAGGAATATTGAGGCCTTCTGCTTGCTTGCTGGTTACACTAGAAGTCGTTACAGCTGTAATCTGCAAGCCTTCTTCCTTGATACGACGACCTATCTCTTCTACGAAATAGTAGGCAGTGGAGCCTGTTCCAAGTCCGACAACCATACCATCTTTGACGAACTCAGCAGCCTTAATTCCTGCCATTTTTTTCAGATTTTCCACTTATATACCTCCAAATAGAGCTACTTCTATTATATCATGAATACGCTTCAAATTCATCCAAATATTAGAAAAACCCGAACATTTTATTTCGGGTTTTTGATGCTTATTTAACCATATCAGGATCGTAGTCATAAAATCCAGTATCAAGGAAACGATTTTTAGGATGGAGCTTGCGAACTTCTTCATCTAGCAAAAAGGCTTGGTCATGTGTGAAGTTCCCTTCTTGAATCAAGTTGCGAGCTTGGATAAAGAGCTTTAGCGATTTCTACAAAGTTTTGACCAGGTGTATAAAGACCTTCAAGCTTCCAGTGGGTAAAGCCATGTTCTACTAATTCTGTCAACTTGGTCATTAAGTCAAGGTCATTGTTAGCAAAGATATGAGTTCCATGATTATCCTCAAAAATAGAGTAATGGCTCTCTGGATCGCTTGGCTCAGCTAAGAACAAATCACGTTGACGAGTTTTTTCATCATCAATCTGTGTGAAATTATAGTAGTTTTGTAAGAGTGGACGCTTAGAATGGTGGATAACACTAGCACCATAGACCAATACTTCTGCTGGAATTTCCAAAATTTCAGGCATTTTGAAAAGTTCAGCAGACGGGATTTCACGCGCCAAAACAGCTTCTGACGCTCCTGCTTTTTGTCCCCAGAAATTAATCTGACGACTGCTAGTGACCATGGTTGATGCATCGTAGATGGTTTTGAAAGAATAGCCATCACGGTTGACTACATAAAATACCCCTGCATCTCCAACAGTAATGTAGTCCGTCTTGATTTCCTCTAAAAAGTCCAAGAATGGCTTGATACGGTCCATCATGTCTTGGTGCATGAGGGCATTTACCGCAACGATTAATTCCTTCCCTGCATCGTGAACGATTTTTGCAATTTCACGCAATTCTTCATAACTAAAGGTGGTCGGCAAACGAAGTCCAAAATCTTTTTCACCAACATAAATACGGTCGACACCAGCTTCAAGTAGCTGTTTTACTTGTTCAATACTTTCAGCAGTTGCTGTAATGATAATCTTTTCCATAGACAAGATTATACCATATTTCAAAAATCAGCTATATAGAAAAGTGTGTATTATGATGCGAAATTTTTAAAAAAAGTAAACCGTATCAATAACAGTTCACTTTTTTTCGTTTTTATGCTTGTGTCTTTTTCAACTAGTCGTCCGTCATCCATAACATAAACACGGTCAACCTTATCTCAGCAAGCGAGTATCATGTGTAATCATGACAACACCCCTGCCTTGCTCATGGGCAATTGAAGCCAGCATATCTGTAACCTGGTAAGCACGTTGCGTATCCAAGCTAGCTGTCGGCTCATCTGCAAGTACGATGCTCGGATTATTGTATAGGGGCTCTAGCAATTGCAGCTCGTTGGCGTTCTCCACCAGAGAGAGCTTTTGGATAGTGGTTTTGAACCTTTTCCAAGTCCAACAAACTGAACAACTCTTGTCGGTCACTTTTTATAGATTTCTTTTTATCCAAACGGTCAATTAAATCTAATTGCTCCTTGACTGTTAAAAAGGGAATCAGATTTGAAGCCTGGAGGATAAAACCAAATTCACTAAAGCGCAAATCCGTTTTTTCCTTTTCAGTTAAATGTCCAGTCTCTTTTCCCTTTACTAGAATCTTTCCACTTGAAGCTTCCTGAAGTTGGCCTAGAGTCGTTAAAAAGGTTGTTTTACCTGACCCAGAAGGCCCCACAATCGCTACAAACTCCCCAGCGTTTAGCTGAAAATTGGTCTCATGGAGAGCTGTAACTTTCATATTGCCTTCGCCATAAGTTTTTGTCACTTGAATCATCTCAATTAATGTCGTCATATCATTCTCCTTATCATTCTGCAATCGCTGTAATTGGATCTACTTTTAGCAGACGAGGAAGCGAAATGACGCCACCTAGAAGTGCCATCAAGCAGATGATCAGGCTTAAGACAAAGTATGCCAACCAACTAGGGTAGAAAAAGAAGGTTGCAGGTAAGACTAAAATGACAGCCCCAATGGCTAATAAAGCCATGCTTATTCCCAAACCAGATAAGAGAAAGATTTGACAGAAAAGGGACCATACGATGGATTTTATCTGAATTCCTTGCGCTCGCATAATGCCATAAAGGCCTAATTTTTGAATGGTAATGATGTAGATAAAAATTCCTACAATCAGACCTGTAATGACAATCATAGCTAGAATCATTCCTGAGAATACATTGACCTGAGGGGTATAACCAGGAATTTTTGAAATCATTTTTTGAATAGAAATCTGCTTTCAAAGCCATCGCCAGTCACTTCTACATCATTTTGCAATACCAATGCAGAGATAGAGCGATTAGCTTTTGTTGTTCCTTGTAAATTCCAATACGTTGTAAGGCTCGTAAAAACAACAGGTTCTGTGAAAAATTTATTTTCTTTGGTCAAGCCGACAATCTTAAAACTTGTCTCACTTCCGTTGAGTTGAATTGCGTCCCCAAGTTTGATGCCATAATTTTCAAAAGACTGATCCACTACAACTTCTTGGTCATTTTCTGGGTAACGCCCTTCAATCAAGGACGGAGAGATAAAACTGTCCCACTCTTGACCAAAAATAGAGACATTCAACTTGTCACTACTATCGACAAGGTTTGTCACCGCAAACATATAGCTTAGAGGAACAGCATCCTCAGACACTTTATCTTTGTAGTCTTTTTCCGGTATAAAGGATGCAGTCAAATTGTCATTTGCATAATCGGATAGCACAACCCTGTTGCTTGCCAATTATCGATAGCAGCCCTGTTATTTTCGAACGAGTCCTAAAGCCAAACTGGTCATAAAAAAGACCATAAAAGCAATGAGAAAAATGGTTGTTAGAATTAAACTGTAACGCAGTTTATTCTGTAAAATTTCTTTGATAGCAAGATACATGCCAATCTCCTTTTAAGTATTCTGTTGTCGAGAGAACAAATCTCCTCTTCACCATAGCACTAAAGATAGAAAACTATCTTGTCATGAACAACTAGAATCAATTTAAAAAGAATCCTGTCCTTACTTCAAAATTGAATTTATTTGCATCTGTGTATGATTTTTATTCGTTTCAACTATCAAATTTCCCTCGTTGAAATAAGAGAAAAATAATAAAGTTTAAACGGTTTACTCATCCTATCATTTTTCCCATCAGCATGTCAAGAAAACTGAAATTTCCCTTGATAACAGATTTTTATGCAATTTGTAACCATTCTGTAATAATTCTCTCTTTAAAAAGTGATAAAATAGTAATGTACTGTTAAGGAGAGAAATATGCCCGCTAGAAAATTACACCCGTATGAGTTAGAACAAGAAAGTGTAAAAACTGCTCAGTTTCAAGATTATGTTCCAGAAAATGCTTCTGTCGCTAGTGTAAAGGAAGTTCTATTTTTTGTAAACATCGCTTGCTTCTGCGTCTTTTTAGCGATTTTTAGCTTTTTGTTCTTATCACTAAAAGTAAACACTGTCTTATCATTTGCTTTGGCTATCGGTCTTAGTCTTGTAGCATTGCAATTTCAGCGTACTTTTATCAAGAAAAAATTCAAATAAAAACCTTCGATGAATCGAAGGTTTTTATTTATTCTTTCGTTTAGAAGGTGTTGTGATAGCTATCTTGACTTGAAGATTTTCTACGTTTTACGAAAATCCATTAAGGTATTTTTTAAAAAGACACCCAGCTAGCTGGATGCCTTGGTCAAGATTATTTTAGTTTTTTTCAACCAGGGGCAAAAAGCTCTTCGATTTTTTTCTACAATCCGCTTCTGCTCCGCAAGAGGGGGAGGGGAGTATCATCTTTGACAAAGTTTGCCCATTGCAATTCGGCTGTGCTGTAGCAATCGTACTAATACGTAATTGTGACCAATATAGTTCACTGCCCATAAAAATATTTTTAAGAACTGAGGAACAATGTTTTTTTCCATATTGTGTTCTAATAAGATATCCTGCATAAATTGCATTTTTCACTTATATTTTTACCAAAAATGATTTTCCCCAACAGTTCCGCCTGTTCTAGCAAATAAAATATCATTATTTTTAGTAAGTATTGCTCACTTTCCTCTTCACGAATATCACAATATGGCACTGTATCCCAACATACAGAATCGTCTTGAATGTCACTTATACGAACCATTTTGATTCGCCCTTCATTTTTTGCAGGAGCATTATACCCATATTGTACCGATTTGGATAAGTCCCCCAACCTCACCCACTTCCACGTCTCAGGTATCTCAAAGGGGATTTCGTCTACCGTGATTTCTGGAAGGGCTTTTTGGTTCTTGAACTTGCCTTCTTGAATCAGCTTCTTCTTCTCATCTTGGATAACTTTATAAAGCTCCTCGCCTGTGCCTTCTTCCGCTCTTTTGCTCGACGATTTTTCCTTTGATGGCTTGTCCAAGGATAGCCTTTTGCATATCAAGAGGGAACTTTTTGTTTAGTTCTTCTAGTCTATTCCAGGCCTTTTCATATCTTTCAACCAGGAGCAAAAGCTCTTCGATTTTCTCAACAATCCGTTTTTGTTCCGCAAGAGGGGAGGGGGACTACTGCCTTATAAAGTCTTTCATCATTAATAGCAGGATAAGCGACTCCTTTAGAATTTTCAATAGAATTTGCATATCTATCAAAGGTTGGTGAAAGAAGATAGTAAAATAAATATTTATTATAAAAATTATTGAAACAGCCATTACCGCAAAACCTGTGCTTGCAATAGGCGGATAAACAAAGTCTTTATCTATTATGCATATATTGTGGAGATATGGTCTAACTGTTGCATATAGCACATCATTCATATGAACTATTTTTTTCTGGCTCTGGATGGAGCTTTTTTTCTGCTTCTATAATGTTTTCATTTTCATTCAATCTCTGATTTTCGTTATCAATTGAACCTATATCTATATACGAAAAAGTTGAAGATGGTTTCTTTTGTCCATGATTATAAACTATTTCCTTAATCTCACCCACTCCCATGTCTCTGGTACTTCAAAGGAATTTCGTCTTCTGTTATTTCAGGGAGGGCTTTTTGTTTCTTGAGCTTGCCTTCTTGGATCAGCTGTTGCTTTTTCGTCTTGTATGGCTTTTATAAAGTTCCTCACCCTGTGCCTTCTTCTGCTCTTTTGCTCGACTAGTTTTCCTTGGATGGCCTGCTGCAAGATCGCATTTTTTAACTGTTGGGGGGTCATTGAATCTTACCTCCCAGTAGCTTTTCTATCTCTTCTAGGACTCGGTCGATTTCTGCATTGAGGCTGGCTCTCTCTTCTTTGTACTGATGGATCAGGTCGTGTGGGGCTAGGATGACTTCTTCTTCATGTGGATAGCCACACAGATCGAGATTATAGGCGTACTTTTCCTCTAGCTCTTCTCTGGTAAATTTCTTAGCCTTGTCAAAACCGTCCACTAGGATTTCTTGTCGTTCATGCCACCAAGAGATAACCGGTTCAAAGTGCTCTAACTTCATGGGTTTTGTTTTCGAAAAGTTCTTGTAGCCTTCTGGTTTATCTAGTCGATAAATCCAAGTCTCCTTTGTAGGACCTGCCTTATCAAAGAAAAGAATATTAGTCGTAATCGAAGTGTAGGGACTAAAAGACACTAGATGGCAAACGGATAATGGTATGTAGATTAAACTCATTTAACAGTTTCTTTTTGATATTGAGCTTGGCATTATCCATACCAAATAAAAATCCATCTGGCAGGATGACAGCTGCTCGTCCTTTGTCTTTTAGACGATACATGATAACTGACATGAAAAAGGTCTGCTGTTTCAGAGCTTGCTAAATCAGCCGGAAAATGACTTTTGACATCTGCTTTTTCTCGAACCACCATAAGGAGGGTTCATCAGGATAACATCAAATTTATCATCATCTGTATAGTCGAGTACATCTCTCAGTAGCGTATTGTCATGATAGATTTGCGGGACATCCAAATCATGAAGGAGCATATTGGTAACCGCCAGCATATAAGGAAATTGTTTCTTTTCGATTCCATAAATAGAAGAAGAATAGGCTTCTTCATCAGCAACTGTCTCTACCTTCTTATGAAGCTCTTTGAGCCAACTCGTGATAAATCCACCTGTCCCGCAAGCCAAGTCCGCCATGGTTTCACCGATCTTCGGCTCTATCATCTTGGCCATAAAAGTCCGTTACTGCACGAGGTGTATAGAACTCACCACTAGATCCTGCACTTTGTAGTTCTTTTAAGATAGTCTCATAGATTTCTCCAAAGGCATGGCTTTCATTATAATCTCCAAAGTCAATTTCATCAATGACATTGATAACTTGTCTCAGAAGGACTCCGTCTTTCATGTAGTTATTGGCATCTTGAAAAACTGTCTGAACAATCGCTTTTTTGATTGGGGTCTCACGAGTAACTGCTAAATTTTTTAGTGTTGGAAAGAGCGTATTATTGACAAAAATCCAATAAATCATCTCCCGTTAGAGCAACTCCAGTTTTATCATCATGCGCCCAGTTAATCCATCGGCATTCATTAGGAATAATGGAGGTATAATCATCCTCGTTCATTTCCCAGTCACTTTCTTTTGCGTCGTATACTTTTAGAAAGAGCATCCATGTGATTTGCTCAATTCTTTGGGCATCTCCATTGATACCTGCATCGTTCCGCATGATATCTCGTAATCGTTTTATAAATCCTGATAGATTACTCATTATTAAATCCTTCCTTAGTTATAAATTGCATTTTGTAGTTCTTCTACAGCATGTTTATAGCCTTCTTTTTCCTCCAAAATAACTAGCGATTTTAGATGGTTTACCCTAGTTTCATAAAAGGATCTAATCTCAAGACTTCCGTAGTTGTAATTTCTGTAATTCCTTTATTCATATACTTATCAAGCAGTGCTTCTAACACTTCTTTAGCAACCCCATTATAGCGACTAAAAGAAATCCTGTTTCTTTACATTTTCTGCTCGTTCTTTTTCTAGTCAGTGGTTTTTGATTAAAAGGCAATATGGCAGATAAAAATCAAAATCATCCACTTCTTCCATAGCCTGTTCTTTTTGAGCTGTTCGATGTCAATCCCACGCTCCAAGAGTATACTTTGTATCTTGTCTTTTTGGGGTCTTTTTCTCCATTCACGAATAAAGGCATCTAATGTCGCATACTCACCCCGAATATTTTCCTTGGTATAATCGACAATACTTTCCTGTCTCAGCAACTTACCATTTGTATCGTAGACAGAGACTGTTTTGTGAATGATTTCAACTCTGCAACCATTTCTATCCACTATTGGCTTTTATTGCAGGAGGATTTGGTGGTGACCATCTCCACCTTTCTTTCTTTTACCACCTTTTAGGTTTATTTTCAGGTTCAAAAGTCATCGTCAATTTCAATTGGACCATCCCAGTCTGGATCAGCAAAGAGTCTTGAAACATTTCTAAAGTCCATCACAACAAAGTGAGTTTTTCCTTCTTTTTCACGAAGTCTGGTACCACGACCAATAATTTGCTTGAACTCTGTCATAGAACCAATCATTTCATCCAAAACAATCAGTTTTGTCATCTTACAGTCTGCGCCTGTGGATAGAAGTTTAGATGTTGTGGCAATAACAGGATATTTTTGCAGACACAGATATAAAGTAATCTAGCTTACTTTTTCCCATAATCATCACTTCCTGTAATACGAACGCAGTAGTCTGGGTTTTCTTTTACCATATCAGCATTATGGTTGACTAGGGCAATTCTCATCCTTTCAGCAGCTCTTTCTGTTGGGCAAAAAAACAATTGTTTTTGCCATACGGTCTGTCGCTTTTAAATATTTTTGTAATTTCACTAGCTACTTGATTGGTTCTATCTTCTATGATGATGTTGTAATCATAGTCTGTATTGTTATATTGTCTATCTTCAATGAGGTTTCCAAATTTATCTTTTTGCCCTTTGACTGGTCTCCAATCCTCACCAATATTAGTTTTTAATATTGATTACCTTAAATGGTGCTAAAAAGCCGTCCTCAATTCCTTTTTTTAAGAGAGTAGGTATAAATCGGGTCTCCAAAAATAATTGATATTTGAAACATATTTTGTTTCCTTTTGGTGTTGCGGTCATCCCTATCTGTGTAGCAGAAGAAAAGTATTCTAAAATTTTTCTCCATCTAGATTCTTCCTTAGCAGAACCGCGATGACACTCGTCTACGATTATGAGATCAAAGAAATCTGGTTTAAAACAGTTCAGAAAAATGTTCTTTATCATCCTCTCCAACTAACTGTTGGTAAAGTGAAAAATAGACCTGATGAGAAGTAATCGTGTTCGGGTCATCCTTAGCTACGTTGATTTTATGAATGACTTTTTCAAGAGGAGAAAAATCTTGTTGAATAGACTGATCAACTAAGATATTTCTATCCGCCAAATATAAGATTTTTCTTTTCATCCCGCTTTGAAGCAGTCTGTAGACAATTTGAAATGCAGTATAGGTTTTTTTCCTGTTCCAGTCGCCATCACAAGCAGTAATCTATCTTTGCCTGACGCGATTTGTTCAACAGTTCTGTTTACTGCAACCCTTTGATAATATCTAGGAGGGTATGAGTTCATACTGGAGAAGTAAGGCTGTTCAATGATTTTTTCTTCTTGCGAACTTAGCCCTTCTCCATCATTCGATTCCGCCTTATATCTATTTATGAGCTCTTCTTCAGTAGGAAACTCATCCAAAGAAAGTTCTCGTTCTTTCCCAGTTAAAAATCATGCTCAAAAACCATCTCCATTGGAACTATAAGCAAAAGGAACATCAAGCATTTCAGCGTAGGTCATGGCTTGTTGTAAGCCGTAAGATATACTATGCTTATTGTCTTTTGCTTCTACAATAGCAATTGGTTTATTTGGATTTAGATAGAGTACATAATCTGCTTTTCTTTGGTTTTTCTCTAGAAATCAAATTCCCACGAAGATTAATTTTACCATCTGTTATTTTTTTGTCTCCATGGTTATCTTATCTTTATCCCATTTTGAGACAATAGCAGGGCTAATATAATGAAATTTAATGTCTTCTTCTGTCATTTCTTTTTGTGAGGATTGTACTCATTTTATGTATGCTCCTAGCTATTATTTATAGCGTCTATTTCAGTGATATCGATAACATACTATTTACTTAAGTCGTAAATCAATATGAAAGGCCTGCCATCATTGATTGTACGTAACTGTCATGATACCTCTAAACTACAAAAGTACCTAAAATACCATTAACTTTATTCTATCATATTAAAGAAAAAGGTTAATCAGTAGACGATTCTACCGATTAACCTTTTTCATTCTTATAGATAGGTATTCAGTTATCTTTGTTTTTTCCTCAAACTGAACAGTCCTATGTTTTTATTTATTCTTTCGTTTGGATGGTGTTGAGATAGCTAGCTTGACTTCAAAAATAGTTCCATTTGGTTTGTTGTCCTTAACGTTGATAGTTCCTTTAAGGGCATCGACGATTTGCTTTAGCCAAAGACAAAGCCTAAACCGAAACCACCCTTTTGACGTGTCCGAGCCTTTATCAACTCGATAAAATCGATCAAAGATTTTTCTTTTTATCGGCTGCAGAAATACCAATTCCATTATCTGCTACCTTTAGATAGAGGCTTCGTTCTTTCGTTGAAATCTCAAAATATATATCTCCTTCTTCTTCCGTGTACTTGACAGCATTGTCAAACAGAATCGTCATCAATTGCTTGAGGAGGAGTTTATCTGTGATAATAGTGCGATGAACACGGTTTTCGAAACGAAAGGCACGATTATTCTCGGACGCAATCATCTCATAGTTAGTAAAGGTTGTATTAAAGAAGTCTGGTTCTACCTCTCCAAGCTCAGGCTTGATTCCATCATCTCTACGTGCCAGATTGAGAAGGTTAGTCGTTAGAAACTTCATATTTCGAACTTCTTCCAAACTAGAAGCGATACTCTCACTTGACTCCATAATAGTCGCCTCTGGTTTTCTAAAAAGAGTTTCCAGACGGTTCTGAAGAACTGCCAACGGAGTCCGTAATTCATGACTGGCATTTTCCACAAAGCTTTTCTGCTTTTGCATACTTTCAAGTAAGGGTTTAACACTGACACGTGCAAGATAGAGACTGGCTAAGATGGATAGAATCCAAAAACTTACCATCACCACCACGATTAACTGCTCGTGGTTTTGACTAATTTGCTCTAGTTGGCTTGTGTTAATCAGGATAGCGGCATACTTAATATTAGTCGAAACAGAATCAATATTCATTTCCGTTAAGACCACCCGATAAATCTCATCCTGGCCGTAGCTATTCACAACATGAAGTTGTCGGATATGGTTTAAATCCTTTTTATTGAAAGTTATTCTGTCTAATCCTAAAAAGCGATTGCCAGTCACTAACTGATTGAGATTCGAATCCAGCAAAATCACTTCAGTATTGGAACTTACATTTGGTTTTTTATCAGATGCTGGAGCGACATTGCCACTATCTAAATCCTTTACGTCTTCAGTTGCACGATTAACCGCCAATTGAATGATATCCTGAGGATTGTTGCTCAGTGATAAGAGTTTTTCATCCACTGATGTGTAGAGACTGGAGTGCATAACTTGCAAGATAATCAAGGTCATAGCAGAGAAGATGAGCGTAAAGACACCAAAGTTACGGACAAAGTAGCTGAAAATCTTCTGCGTACCAATTCTTTTTAGTTTATTAAACATGTTTTAAAATATACCCAACACTACGCAAAGTTTGGAGATTTTTCAGCAAAGGCTGAACCTTTCAATTTCTTACGAACTTTTTGATACATACACTTCTACAACGGAAATGGTTGTGTCACTGTCAAATCCCCATAAACGGTCAAAGATTTGGGTTTTTGGTAAGATGACATTTTGGTTTTGGAGGAAATAGACCAAGAGTTCAAATTCTTTACCCAAGAGTTCAACAGCGGTATCATTGACTTTAACTTCATTAGTAGATAGATTGACTGTCAAATCACCGTACGTTAAGGTATTTTCGTTAAATTTCCCTGAGCGTTTGAGAAGGGCCTGAATACGCATCTTGAGTTCTTCTAGATAAAATGGTTTTGGTTAGATAATCATCTGCTCCCAGCTCAAACCCATGTCCTTTGTCATCAAGACTTTCCTTGGCTGTCATGATGAGAACAGGAGTCGAAAACACCTTTTTTTCACGCAATTCTTTTAAGACTTGGAAACCATTTTTTTCTGGTAACATCAAGTCCAATAGAATCAGGTCATAGACGCCACTTTCAGCCTCGTAAAGACCTTCTTCGCCATCAAATACCTGCATAACATCTGCAAAATCATCCAAAAAAATCAAAGACTGAATTTGACAGGCCTAGGTCATCTTCCACTAATAGAATTTTTGATCATCAAAAATTCCTCCTTATTATATCCATTATAGCAAAAATATCTTAAAAAACTCAACTTTCCTTGTTTTTCTAAGAGAAAGTTGAGTTTTTATATACTATTTAGTCAAGAAGTTTTTAAGCCTTGCCATATTGTGCAACAACTGCTTCAACTGCTGCTTTTTCACGTTTAATCAATTCAACGCGAGCCGCGATATCCTTGATACCCATGCTGATATTACGGCTAAGAGCGAGGTCAGAAAGTTGTGGTTCAAAGAAGGCCTTATACTCTGCCAAACGTTGTTCTGTTTTAAAGATGTGTGATGGGAAGATAACAAAGCTATCAAAGCTCATATCTCCACCAAGGGCTGCCTTGATCCAATCCCAGTTTTCACGAGCCCAAACCCAAACAGTTTCTTGGGTAGCTTGGTGTCCAAGGAATTGGAGGTACCATGCTGAAAGGTCTTGTGGTTTCACGACAAATTTGTCCTTCCAAGTTGCAAGAAGAGTTTGGATGTTTTCTGCATCTGTACTGTATGCAAGCGCAGCTGCTAATTGACGTTTGAAAACGGCATCTGTTGCATGAGTGTATAGGTCTAGGTAAGTTGCAACCAAGTCCTTAGTCTCATTGTGTTTAATCTCATTGATGAGGACTTGAGCACGAATGGCTGCTGGAAGTCCTGCAAGTTTTTCTTTATGAGCTGCAAAGATTTGACTTGCTACCTGACTAGCTTCTTCATCATTTGAACGAATCATCATAGAAATGGTCAATTGACGAACCAACTCATCCTCATCTGATTCTCCGTCTTTCGCTTCAAAACCAAGTCGCTCATAATTGTGACGGGCCAATTTAGCAACCAGAGTGTTAAAGGCTTTCTCAGCTTCTGTTCCTTCATCGATAAAGCGCTCAAGGGCAGAAATAACTTGAGAAACTGCAGCAACAACCAGGTAAGACTCTTCCTTGGCAAGTTTATCAAGGACTGGCAACAAGTCTGCATATGATACATGTCCTGCTTCAGCAAGCAAACGACGTTCTTGGACGATTTGAAGCTTACTTGTGTTATCAAGTTCAACTAACTCTGAAAGGATAGCATCCAGTAATTCACCTTGATAGTCAGTAATGTAGTGGGCAGTATTTTCAGTGTTGAGACGAAGAGCAGTTTTGTTTTCAGCAAGAAGCGCTGCATAACCTGGAATTTCGATGCTTTCAGTTTCGAGTGTATCTGGCAAACCTTTCCAGTTACTGTTAAGAGGTACTACCCAAAGACGGTTCTTGTCTTCATGCTCACCGATGAAGAATTGTTTTTGTGAGATCTTCAAAACATCATTTTCAACTGTAGCAGTCAAAACTGGATAACCAGGTTGCTCCAACCAAGAATCCATAAAGGCTGCTACATCACGGCCTGATGCTTGACCAAGGGCATTCCAAAGGTCACGACCAATAGTATTTCCGTATTGGTGTTTTTCAAAGTAAGCATGCAAACCTTTAGCAAAATCAGCATCTCCTAGCCAACGACGAAGCATGTGCATGAGACGACTTCCTTTGGCATAAACGATAGCAGAGTCAAAGAGAGTATTAATTTCATCTGGATGTTTAACTTCAACGTGAACAGACTGAACACCATCTGTCGCATCACGTTTTAAAGCAGATGGAACGCCACCAGTTTGGAAATCTTCAAAGATATTCCAGCTTGGCTCAATGGCATCCACACAGACGTATTCCATCATGTTGGCGAAGCTTTCGTTGAGCCAAAGGTCATCCCACCACTTCATAGTCACAAGGTTACCAAACCATTGGTGGGCAAGCTCGTGGGCAATGACAAGAGCTACTTGTTGACGGCTGGCAAAGGTAGAATTCTCATCCACAACCAAGTAGACTTCACGGTAGGTTACGAGACCCCAGTTTTCCATAGCACCTGCTGAGAAGTCAGGAAGGGCGATATGAAGAGATTGAGGGATTGGGTACTTAACTCCATAGTAGTCTTCGTAAAACTCGATTGAGCGAACAGCGATGTCTAGTGAAAAATCAAGGTTTGAAAGTGGATGGGCCTTGGTTGAATAAACACCTACCAAGGTACCATTTTTAGTTGTAGCAGTTACCCTTGCAAATCACCAGCTACGAAAGCTAGCAAGTAAGAAGACATACGAGGTGTAGTTTCAAACTTCCAGATGCCAGTTTCTTTGCGGTTTTCAACATCGATTTCTGGCATGTTTGACAAGGCAAGTTCGCCATCTGCTTGGTCAAAACGAAGAGCTAGGGTCAAAGGTTGCTTTTAGCTCTGGCTCATCTACACATGGGAAGGCTTCACGGGCAAAGTGGCTTTCAAACTGCGTAGACAAAAACTTCTTTCTTGACACCATCAACTGTGTAGTATGAAGGATAGATTCCTGTCATGTTGTCTGTGATTTTTACCTGAAAAAGCAAGAACCAATTCGACTGAACCTGCTGCTGTAAGTTCGATATGAAGAGCTTCGCTTTTCATTATCAACTGTAAATGGACGAGCTTGTCCTGCTACTCAACTGAAGCAATTTTCAAGTCTTTTTGGTGAAGGGAAATACGGTCACTTTTAGCTTGACCAGTAATGGTTACTTTTCCTGAAAAACGTCTTGGTCTCACGACTCAAGTCTAAAAAAATAAATCATAATGTTCAGGAACAAATTTTTCGATATAATGTTCAACTGCTTGCATCATTTTCTCCTATTCTAAATTTCTGAGCAAATGCTCTAGTTCAAACATACCTATTTTTATCATATTTTTATGTCAGAAAAACGATTTGGACAGTGTTTTTCCAAAAACTTTCTTCCTTCTGCAGTCTACAGTGGGTATACCTTGCGAAATTCTTCCAAAACGACCTTGCTGTTAGGTGTAAAAGTCAGTCCTGCCTCTCTCAGCCACTCAGTGAAAAACTCCTCATGAACCTGACGCCAATAGGCTAAGGATTTGTCACCTTCACCTTCCTTATAGGCATGGTCGGCTGATACTTGATGAAAGGGCTGAACGGAAACCTTGGTAATCTCGACAATGCAGATAGCCTGATCTTGGCTATCTAAAATGATATCAAAGGTTCCTTCTCTTGGAAGGGGTTCATCCTCTAGTGCGTAAAGGTCGTAGGCAGAGGCTGTTGCAGTCTTTTTCGCCTTTTAAAAACCAAGTCTGCCAAAAGATCTGCATCTACTCCAAAAAGCCCAGGCATCTATCTCATCACCAATCGATGGGTTGATTTGCTTGTAGGCATTCCACATTTCTTGAGGTGTCATAGGTTGCTCCTTTGTATTTTTTTACTTTCTTCTTTTACACATTTGAGATGATCTGGATGGTCAATCTCTAAATTAAAAATCTCTGAATAGAACTGTAGTGGATCATGCATTTGATATCCATTTGATTCATTTTTTGTATGAAAGAAGGATTCAGATAGCCTGCCACGACGAAATCTATCTTTTTTTCGTCCTTGCTTTATCTTGCATCTGTCTCAGCATTTCTAACATAATGGGACTTTCCATATCATGCCATTGACTGTTTCTCACAGTCGCAAAAACAAAAGAAGTCAAATCATTCATTCCCACTACAATCTTTGAAATACCCTGTTTCCAGTATCCCTGTCCAAGTCAAAATAAGCTGACGGTAATTCAATCATCGTGCCGACTTTTCCCAGTAAAACCATGCTGGCGCAATACTCTAATTGCTTGTTTTAACTGTTCAGCATCATTGACAAAAGGACAAATAACAGACAAATTGGGATTGGTTTGATAAACTTCTGTAACGACATGTGTCTCAGCCTGAAATTCATCTGGACACGCCAATAAACGCCTAGTCCCTCTATATCCAAATAAGGGTGCGTTCATCAAAAATACTCTTTAGTCCCTGTCTAGAATATTTGCTTCTGCATTTGTTAACTCTGAAAAGCGATACCAGACTTCTTCATCTGAGTACAAAATGACAAATAGTGTCTAGATAATCTTTACAAATTGCTGACAACTTGGTAACAGGATGTTTTTGATTGAGCTCTCTCAACAAGTATTCCCCACGAATCAAGCCGACATGGTGCAATAAATGGGAATAAACTTTTTCAACAATTTTTTTCGCCACTAAGAGCTAGTTGATTTTGCATGTTTTACCTTCCAATTCATGTAAGAGATCTTGTCCAATTCGGGAAATCCTCGTAACTCTGCCTTCACTTTCAATACTAAGGGTGAGGCATTTTCTTGGGTAATTTGCTCAAGAGGAAGCCAAATTGCCTTTGCTGAATCGTTACTTCCATCAAGAACTTCATGAGGAAGGGATTTTTGAGAGCCTTCTAAATCAAGTACGATATCATAAAAGGCCATGATATGGTGTACAGCGAAGTCTTGCCCCTCTTCTTGAACCAGCACATCATAAATCCTAGGATTGCAATAACAGCTAAGCGTATAGCCTGTCTCTTCCAGAACTTCTCTCTTGAGGGTTTCTGTCAACCCCTCACCGAGTTCCTGGCTACCACCAGGTAAATCAAAACGATGCTGATAAGGCCCTCTCGTTTTTCTCAATGCAAAGCAATTTCCCGTCTTGAAGACAGATTCCGTATACACCAAAGTGATTTTTGATTTCCATTTTCCACTCTTTTCTAAAAGTCCAAGATCGATAACTTACCTTATCCCTTAAAAGGAAAGAGGCTATAGATTTCATGCTCCTTGATATACTTCTTTAGTATCTCCATATTCTCTTCGATTTTTGTCTGGATATCTGTCTCTTCACAAGTTGACTCAGCAATAAAGAGGTGAATCTTCAATAAATCTGTCAAGTATAGCAAACGGCGTTCCATTTCCGATTCAGGACTTGAAGCTTGCTCGATTTTTGCAAGCTTTTGCTCCAAGCTATCACCATTCAAAAATCTCTGATGAACTCTCCTTCTTATTTTTTGAGTGGATTCCTCCCCTTGTTCTAATGGAGATAAAAGGAGTTTTTTATAGACGAATACCTGATTTTCTTTTTCTCTTTCCAGATAGGCCAATAAACCCAGAGAGCTATCAACAAAGGTCCAAGTGTTATAATTCCCTTCAAATGGAACTTGTATGATACGATCTAATAATTCCTTAGCCATTTCCTCTTGACCATCCAGATAAAGTAAATAGGCCAGATGATTCAGTGATTCGAGATAACTAACTTGGGTCTTCTTATTCTTTTTAGGGATCCGGTTTAAATACGATACTAACTCGACATCATTTTCAATCTCTTCGATGAGTTCTTTCACATTCATTTCTTTTCTCCTATCCAATTCACTTTTTGTTATTGAGAAATGCTATTCTCAAGTCAATCTTACCGAAGTAGATATTCTTTTCGCTGTCGCTTGGACATCTAAGGAAAGGTAGCGCTCTATCAAGTCACCTGTCCCTACAATATATTCCTCCAGAGGACATCTTCTCTTTGTTTCCAAAAATTTGAAAAAGCGAAATAGAACTCCAAAAACTCCGTCAAACTTTCGCTGAGTTTGTAGAAATTAGGATCTCCAGGACTGCCCGCGTAAACTGGAGAACTGTCATCTTTCATATCACAGAAAAGAATATCATCTGTATCTGTAGTAGCGAATATCTGGTATTGCCCTTCACTAAACTGAAGAATATCTTGTAAGGCCCAACATTCGACTGTCCTTGCAGGAGAATCTAATGCCAACAAAATGATATTAAAAGTTTGATTAGCAAAAAATAAATCCTCATTGAACACTACATGTTGATAATAATCAAGTAATTCTCCTGTCAAATCTGAGGACTGGATCCTTAATTTTTCGTTTGAAAAACTCACTGGTTGGGGAATAAACGTTGTTTCCTTATAGAGTCTAATGATCTTTTTTAATACAGTCACTACTGCCATTTTTCTCTCCTTGGTCATTCCTCTTCCTTCTCCTTTAAGAATTCAATCCATATCTTCAGATCTGGATTTATGTCATGCGCTATCTCAGCATGCTCCCTATAATCCATATCCAAGTAGCCTTGTTCATTCCGGAAAATAATACCTTGTTCATAACATACTTTAAGGGTTGCAAGCATAGATTTCAATGACCGGTATTCGACCTGGGCCTCTTCTTCAAATACATAAAAACCAAGAATTTGCCCCTGAGATTCTGGAGCCAAGTTCATGGCATAAAAATCTCCCCCTCCACTGGCAAAAAAATTGGGAAACCAAAATTTGTCCCAACCATTCCTTTCTCTTAGTTCCAAGTAGGTCTGGATACTTTCTTCCAGAGACATCAAATAGAAACCAGGAAAAAAATGCCAGCTCACCGAGTGTAATTCCCTCACAATCTTTTGATCCGTTTCTCCAAGCATAAAGGGCATGCAAGTCCTGAGTTGGCTGCAATGGGATTTTCTCAAACAATTCTTGAATTTTTTGAGAAGATATTCCCGGATTTAGATGGACTAAACAAGAATGATCTAGCTGTTGGAGACTTTTTTCAATCTCATTTAATAATTGGCTGAGCATTTCCATTTGTTCTCCTTGCCTTGTAAATCATTAGAGACGAGTTCCTTCGTCCATAGAAAAGAGCTTATGATTATTCAATCCCATCCTCTTTGTTATATTCTATCATGCATTTGACCGCATATTCTACCCATTCCCAAAAGTCATTAAACTCTTTTCGTTGCTCCCAGCCTTCTGTAGCAAAATCATGAATGAGTTGGACCTTATTGCCCTTTCCTATTTCAAAACAAGCTGTATCATCACAATCTCCTCTTTTAGCAAATGGAATCAACTTTCGGGTTGGGTACCTTTCCTGCAATCCCTCATACAAAGACAGGGCCCATTCTGAATCCAACAGATACCAACAATCAAAATCAACTAAATTGAGTTCGATCAATTTTTTTAAACGATTCAGGATACTGAAAATAGCCTTTCATCAAGTAAATAGTTTTTTTCATTTCTTATTTCTCCTTTTTAGAAGCATTTTCTAATGATCTATATAGATTTATAATCGCATTACAAAGGCAAGTTTAACCATTTAGAATCATCAAACCATTCTTTCTTATTAATCCACCATTTCCCCTTTTTGAAACACCATTTGAAAAACGATAGAGAGTTTCTATACCAGAACGATTCTCCTTGAGATAGAAATAAGCTTGATTCCCGTCATGCTCTTCATCAACGATGGGATGCGTATCCAATTTATAGTCAAACGGAAATCGGACAGATAAAGATACTTCCCTTGCTCTGAGTGTTTTTTTAGATGTACAAAACTGATCAAAAATCGTAGCTAATTCATCCTTTAACATCTCTTTATAGGCTTGATTTCTTAGGCTCCTAGTGGCTTTTCTCTCCCAAGAATACATAGCCTGCATAAACTGGAGTAAGGTTTCTTTTGCTAGATTCGTATGGCTCATATTTCCTCCTACTTAAACAACGGGACTAAAGGTTCGTTTATTATGAAGACATCGGTCATAAAAAGCTGTATTAAAGGCATTTTTTACCCCTCACGCATGCAAACATGTTGTAACTCTCTTCTAAGAAGTTCCCTTTGCTTTTGATTTGTTCTTCCCGTTGTTAAAAATCGGAGATGTTTCAGACTTTTCAGGTAGCTAACTGTTGATGCGTAGTTAAAAATAGACGTGTCAACAAAATCTAAAAAACGAAGCTCACTAGAGGACTGGATAAAATCCAATTCTGGTAAATTTTTATTTGCTGTAAATGAAAGATAGAGCAACTGATTTAAATCCCTTATAAAATCAAAGTCCGGCAACTTTACACCATAATCAACGTGCAGATAACGCATGCCTGTATGAAAAGAAATGTTCTCTATCGTTTCCAAATTTGTCATAGAAGAAATCCCTAGAGCTTTCACACAATCATTTTGGGGTAAGATGATCTTTCTTACTCTTCTAGCCCCAACTAATAAAATTTTTTCTACTTGTTCGTATGTTGAAAAGTCTAGCACATCAGATTTACTTCCCATCAAGTAAATCACTCTCGTATTAGCTAGGTAACGAAAGCTGATTAAAATCACATCCTTCAGCATATCCTCTGGGTTTTCTACAATATACTTTTTGTCTTAATAAGCGATTGATAGTGATGAATTCTTTATAAGTCAATGTTTCGTCCAATAATGGTGCAAATCTCTTCAATAGAATGCAGAGGCTCCATTGCCATTAGATTCTCTCTTTCGGAAAATCCTTTTTTTAATGATCTCTAAATATTTATCTAAACTGGTCATCATTCACCTCTCTTTTCATGAATATCATGCTTCGTTTTCTTTGTTCAACCCTATCTATTTTTTTACAATGACACTTTTTACAAGAAGAATAAGCCATTGCTTGTCTCAAAAACTAAAATCATGAATCTCAAGAGTATTCTTTTTCTATATAAACTTTATCCTGCTTGCTCATTCTCGATCAAAAGATAACCTTGACTCTAGCTCTACCCAAATCGTCTAGATATTGCTCCAGTTTCGTAATCGACTCTCCGAATCAGATAATTGAACAAGCAAATCCCCATTGATAGTCATGACATCCTTTGTCGGTAAAAAGCATGAGATTCTCAACGCTTGGATCATTCACAATCATTAAGGAAGGGGAATAAATACAGCTTGTGGAGAGGTCTAGATTTCCAAATCGCTCCCTAGCAGACACAAAAATAGATTCCATCCCACCTTGGGCTTTCAGAACAAATTCCTCTCGAAAAAAATGCTTCAAAACTGTCGTAGATCTCGATGACATCCATAGTAATCCCATCTAAATAATAAACTTGATGACTTTGAATGTTCCCATCCTTCATTCTATAAGCGAATTGATCTCCAATAGCAGACATACCAAAAATAGTAGCCCTGATACATAATCTTTCCAGATATCTTTCCATAGCTGTCTGAATTCCAAGAGTCCAGCGTGATGGCTTGAGCAGAATCCGTCCCAAACAAGCGATAATAGCCACCATAAAATTCCAAACCATTGGTCATGGAGAGCAAATCCAGGTGAGCTTTGCGGAAACTGTCTGGCTTTTGAGTTTTTTTCTAGTTCAAGAGCTGAGGCCCCACTTTCTTGTATAACCAGATCCTCACAACATTTTTTAAAAAAATTCTTCATTTTCATTTGCTTCTCATCTCTTCATATTTGGCTTTTAGCCAAGCATAAATTCAATAAAGTCTTTTCGATAGGCTTTCAGGAAGTTGCTCCTCGATAATAGCCATGATTCCTGTTAAAAAAACCTTCTTTATAGTCTGACAAAGCCTCATCAATGTAGATGTCATTCTCAAACTTGGTGATTTCTAGCTCTTTTCATCTGACTATAGGTAGACAAGAAAGTAGATAAAGAGGGGCTTAAGCAATAGAGCTTGGAATTCCCAGGAATCTTGCCAAATACAGGACTAAGCTCGCTAGTTAGATCACAAAAAATTGGCTCATCCCCCATCATGTGAGCAAAAACCACATAACTCTCTTTCCAGCTAGGATCCTGCCATCCTTCCGATGCAGCTTCACATAGAGGAGAGGAATTAGAGCAAGATCATAGGGAGCTCCTCTAAAATAAGCTTTCTTCCTCAAAGCTCAAATGTTGGTAGAACTCTTTCAATTGACCAGACAAATCTGGCTTTTCGACATGGAGACAGTCACTAGTAAATACAAGCTCTCCTAAGCCCTTGTTTCTATGATAGACTTCTACAAATTCCTTCAACAAATTGAACATCATTATTAGACTCCTCTCACATTTTTGGGATTATATTTGACTATTTTCAACTGACGATTACGTATCATTCTGACCGCTAGCGACAGCCTGAGCCCAAATTCGTTCAAATTCCTCTTGACTAATCTTAATGGAGTCTGATAAATCCAACTCATCTTTTCGACCATCATAGAGTAGAAACCCTACTTCTGGAACATAATCCTGTAGGCAAGAGGAAGCATAAGAGTGCCCATTCAAAACGTTAATTTGTCGACTTGCACGCTGACCAGTAAACTCTGTATAAATAACTCCTAGGCCTGACATAAACTCGCTATTGCCATAATAATAATATTCTTTTTTTCACATTAGAATCTTCCTTTACCATTTTGTCTCTTAATGAATGGCGTTCTTTCCTCTTTGCCTCTTTCATCGACTAATTCTATATTCATTTTCAATTTATAGAACCTACGGGCTCTTAGATTTATTCTCCAAGACTCTCACTTCTACTTTATCCTCCGCTAAATGGAGATCCAATACTTTTTCATGATATCGAAAAGAAAAGCGTCAGGTCCTTAGTAGAAAATTCAGTAAAATAAGAGGGCAAAAATTCATCCAAAGACTCCATTTGAAACAAGACGTAAACTGGTGAAAACTCCCAAAAACTAGGATAAACCGACTGCTATTGCCAACAAGACTTTGAATTGACCTACTTAAATCTTTGAGTAGTAAGGTCGATAGAAAACTCATAAAAGGCAAGGAATCGGAGAGTCTATAGGATTCAACTCCCCAGCATACCAAGCAATTTCTTTAGGTTTATCGGTCAGAAAATGGACATCCTTTATCCCCTTCAAACTGCTTGATTCGTCTTTCTCACTTTTTAACAAGGATAATCTTAAGTCACTCATTGTTCTCACTCTCTCGAAATCTACACGTCTATTCCTCTTGCTTTTTAAACTTTCAATAATCCTTTTTTTCTAAAATGAGAAGAAAGCCAAACTATCCATTCTTCATAATCCTTGCTCTCCTCAAAAGAAATAAACTTTTCTTGACCATTCTGCCATAATCTCGGCTTTTCATGCGGTAAGGCAGGAAGAACTAACTGTATTTGAGAAAAATGAGAATCTATTTCGCAGTCATATTTCTCTTGTTGTCCGACTTTCGGCCAGCGTTTTTTATATATTCCCAGACCATTTATGGCAATTGGCGGAAATAACCTTCCTGATTGGATGATGTCCTCTATTTCAGGAGACAATCCATCGATTAAAGTAAAAACCTCTATGAGTATACCGCCACCACCTAGATCTTTGATGATTCTACAATAGGCGAATTTTTTATTTTTCCCAGAGAAATCAGATTTTTTAAATCTCTCTAAATCAGATCTATCCGATAAAAACAATGGAATTGCGAAAATTTCTCCTTCACGAACATTTGCTAATTTATTCACCATAGTTTTTGACCCTTAATTTTTGTATTCTATTTTGTTATATGCCATTTCCTACTATCTTACTTACTGGCTATTGACAAGTGTTTTATGGACAATGGCTAGTTTTTTTGAGTTCATTCAGCTATTGTTTCCAGCTCTAGCTTGCTCACAACCTCATTCTCTTTATCCAACAGATATAGGAAGTTACCTTTTGCTTCCAGTTTACCAAGCTTAGCCCCATAGTCCATCTCATGAGCAGGGTAGGATTGAATCAACTGACGGATGCTCTTGTCCTTGTGCTCTATCTTCCAAAACAAATCCACCTTATCCAGCTGATGCTCCACTTGAATGGAATAGGTCGTGGATTGGATCTTCTTTCTTTTCCACTCCCAGCTATTTTCGTAATCGTTTTTCTCTATTTCATTGACTACATCCTCTATCAAGGAGCATGGAATAGAGAGCTCCTCAAACACGCGCTTTACCCCTTTTACCAAGGCCTCTAAGAGCATCTTTTTTTCTGTTCCAATCGACTCAAACTTTCATAGTTAGAAAAAAATCAAATAAGACCTGAACAGTATAGACACCAAGTAGATTCATGATAGCTGGATTGCTAATCGTATCTACACATTCTACGATAATTTTCCAACAATGATTGCTCACAACTGGTTTAAAAAGGCGCTCTACCATAGAGGTCATACATTTGGATTCATATACGAACGCTCTTCGCGGGTCTTTCCAATTCTGCCGGTAGTCTTCAACTCTAGCTTCCTCGTATGTTAGCGCAGCTGAGTCCATCAGCTCCTCAATCCTCTGTTGATTTTCCACATAGGGCTTATCTAATTCAAAAATACTGTAACTTCATATTCGTGGTCTCGTAGTTTTTTTCTTGTAGAAAGGTTTAGCCTTAGGTCAAGGTCTAATGTTTGTGATCTTCCTTCACTTTTTTCTTCCAATTCTTTGAGAAGCAACTGAATCCCCTTGGAATAAAAGTCTTGTTTTTAAGAGTTTTTGTTTCGCTCTTTAAGGAGATGGTAACTTCTCTTTAAGTAGGTCTTAGAATAGCCTAATCCTCCTGCCGTCCTTTCCTTTGGATACATCCTCAATGATCGTATTTATATGTACTTCATTAAATTGACGGGAAAAGTCTACAATTTTCTGGCGATTCTGTTCTGGATATAGATAAGATGCAGCCAAAATGAACATAAACGGAGCGATTGTTCCTCTTATATTTTCCAAATAAACATCCTTGGTGATAAAGGTCATGACCTTCTCAAAATCGTCATCTTTCAGCACAATCTTTCTAAGATAGAGTGCTGCACAAGCACCTGCAGCTTGCAATAAATTATTCGATTCCAAGGACTCATAAACAAAAGACAAGTTCTCTGTTTCTAAATTTTCTAGATAAGCAATCGCTACTGCTAAAGAGCGATAGGTTACAGGGGTTGGAATATCTCTCAGCAGCAATGACTTGAGATAGGGGATTTCTTCTGTGCAATCCGTTGCGGCCATGGCGTAGAGCAAGTACATTTGTGATTCCCATGATTTAGGCTTTTCCATCTCCCCTTCCAAGGCCTGATGCAAGAATGGTCCATATCCTTTTAGTCTGCCTCTTAAAATTTTTTTCGCTGCCTTTTTTACCAAGGGCGTTCGTCCTGAAGTTAACTCATCTACATAGTCCATCTCAAACTCCTTTATTTCATTTGCTTGTCCAGTTCTTCTTCCAATACTCTGTTATAAACTATACTCCGACACAGGCTTCCCAGTCTAGGTCCTCAACTTCTTCCCTAGAAAAAATCTTAGGTTCCCGCCTACCATCTAGCCAGACCTTCCCAAAGTGAGAGCCATTTGGGATCTCCCCATTTAAAGGCTAAATCCTTAAAAGGGCTTGGATCAAAATCCGCTTGGTGACCAATTATCTGCCAAGACCATACTGGACTTTCGATCAAACAAGGTGTAGGAATCTATAATGATGGGACTTACCTATAAATTGAGAACGACTTAGCTCCTCAACTGTTATAGTAGGACTTGCTTGAAAGATATCGAAAAATTGAATGACATGACCAACATTCACTTTTTCCAAGAATTTGACCAAATACAAACATTTCCTCTGAAAATTGATAGCAAAAAAATATCACCAATTTTAATAAATCGCAGTTTTGTTCTTGGCTTTTTCATTCCACTCACGAATCTTTATCTGGGAGCAATTTTTTTCTCCATAATTTAATTCTATTCTACTGCTCTTTATTTAAGATATGAAAGAGATCATCTCTTAGAACGATTCCATCGTCTTCTATCAAATAGGCCATGTGTTCCCAGAAAGGGTAAACTTCTTGTTCAAGGGGAGCTTTTCTAAGGCAAGTACTTGATCCTTCAAGTTTGCTGCAATTTCTTCAACTTCATCTTGCTCAATCTCATAAAACTTTGCTTTCAAAAAGAAAGATGCTTGATAGAAAGAGCGAATAAGAGGAAACAAAAGTATGTAAGGAAGAATTGACATAAACTCGCTTCTTGAAAAATTTCCTTCCTTCTCGATTGCAAAAGTAAGAAGACTTGTTCCTCTTCTCCAATTACAAAAGCACCTAAAAAACACTGGCCAACAAGCCTATAGCTCTCTTTATTTTTCCTTAGTTCGACTAGTTCGTCACCTGCTTTGACAAAAGTAAATCCCATTTTAGAATAATCCCTAAATATGCCAAAAGGTTGAAACGGACCTCATCCAGACGAAATGGTTTCTCCTCTGTAGGCACCACACAAAAACCAAGCTCCTTGACTAATTCATCAATATTGACTGTCATTTTTTCTCCTTATCACTATCTTTCTTCCTTTCGGATGCTAGTTCTCAAATCTGACTAGCTAATCATCAAATGGCATAAAGCTATCATGCTGCTGATAATAATTTCAAAGCATCGACCAAGTCTTGGGGACTTGCATTTGGTTTTTCCTCAAGTGCGACTGCAAGGACATCAATCAACTGGTCTCCATAATAGACTAGCTGGAGATCTTGCTCCGTCTACATCCGTCGGGTAGACATCACAGTCTTCCACGACATCCGGATAATCAGATACCCAATAGAGCCTAGCTAGTGCCAGTTCTCCATCCTCCTTGCCATAGAGGCAAAAATCATCTGATACTAATTGATCTACGCGCACCTGCTCAATTATCTGCTCTAGTGAAAGTTCTTGGTATTTCCGCATCCCTTCTCCTTTTTAGTCTCACTCTTCAACAAAGGAATTCAAAAAATCCTCAAAAGATGGCCATTGACCATACAAATCAGCTTTTTCTTCTAAAACATAGAAATACACCTTGCCATAATCCTCTTCCCTTAGAGAAAGAGCATAGTTGCCCGATCCAGGATCATAGGCAAAATGGAGAAGATCTGCGGCCTTAAATCCCTCAGGCACAGCCTCATCGTCAAACCAGGAAAGAGACTTCTTCATCTCATCAAGTGAATCAAAGGAATTGAAAAAGGAAAGAGATGATGTTCATCGTGGACTCCCCTTACTTGGGGTTGACCACCGTTGTGCTTGAGATAAAAGTCCAACATAGTTTTTGGCAATTTCTTCCCAAGAATCTCCTCAAATTGTAAAAAATCTTCTTTTGAAATCGGTGAATCTTCATCAAGCATCCTAAACATGATTACTCCCTTCACTTTTCTACAATTCTTCTTCTAAAACCATTGTCAATAAAGTCATAGACGTTTGCAGCAACTATTTTTCATTTCTAAAGGAGCCTAAAGCACCCAAGTCATTTTCATAAATGCAATCATCTGCATTTTTTTCTTGATAAAAGTAAGCCAAATCTCCTTCCTGTCCAATCATAAAGTAATCTGGCTCTACTTCCTCAATCTGATAAGTCTCATTACGCTCTTGAAGATCCTCCTTAGCATACAAACAGATGCCTGAATCTCCAATTTCATAGGGGTCAATCTCTTCCCACTCCGTTAAAAACTGATAGTAGAGATTGGGCAAGACAAATCCAAACTCATCTCTTTTTCATAGTTTCACCTCCACATATTCACTGAATATCAACTATGCTACTTCAAAGACCACCCACCATCAATAGTCAGGATCTGTCCTTGCATGGCAGACGCCTTCCCACAGGCCAAAAAGAGGCTGACTTCCGCCACTTCTTCTGGCTCTATCCAGCGCTTGATGGGCGTCTCACTGGCTACCCAGTCTGCTAGTCCACCTGGCTCAAAAAGTCAGCTGCTGTCATACCAGTCTTAACTGCACCAGGAGCAATGCCAAAGACTTGAATCCCAGCTTCAGCATAGTCTAGAGCCAACTGCTTTGGTAAAAAGCCTGCCAAGGCATGTTTAGAAGAGGTATAGGCGTGGCCTCCTCCACCAGCTAAACTTGAAGCAATGGAACACATATTAATGATGATTCCCTTCTTATTCTCCAGCATTTGTGTCAAATAATGTCGCGTCAACTCAACTGGAGTCACATAGTTGATTTCAAAAATCTCTTGAATTTCCTGGACAGATTGTTCTAGTAAGGGTTTGTAGTCATCCAAAGACCCCGGCCGTATTGCACAGAATATCAACTCGAGGACACCAGTCAAAAATTGGTTCCAAATCAAGTGTTAAATCACGTTGTAAAAAGTGAAAATCACCTTGTAAGGCTAGGCTTTTCACCCTGATCCACACCCATAAACCTGATAGCCTTTTTCTAAAAATAGACGAGCTTGTGCCAGACCAATCCCTGAGCTTACACCTGTAATCAAGTACACGTTTAGTCATGGACTTCCACCCAGTCTGCCGCTAGGACATCACAAGGAGTTGGGCTCCACATGGAAAAACCTTCCCTTCACCAGAGACGTTGATGAGGAAAATAAGGTGTCACTTCAAGAGCAACTCCATTTTGTTCGATGGTATCAAAAGAGCTGGACATAGTTTTCAGCTCCCACCCTCAGCCAGTACGTACATATTTTTTTCCCTTTAAGTCCCAGGCAAAATTTCTTCGAAATGTCATGTTTTTTTCTCTTTATTTATCTATGAATCTTAATTTAATTATAACAAAAACCGCTTTTCCAACGGCTTTTTGACTGTGATTATTCTGATTTATATAGCTTGAAAAACCATCACCATTGCAATCCAGCTTCTCTGATTTCCTTTTTAGAAGCATACTTCCCATTTGGTCGATGCCATCTTCCTTTTCTATCTCTAAAGTAACCACCTGAATTACTGCTTTGTGATTCTTCCTCAGGTGCTGGTGCTTCAGTTTCCTGCTGTGTCTGTTCTTCTTTAGCCTTCTCTTCAGCCTCTTTTTTAGCTTTTTCTTGTGCTTCTTTTTCTTCAGCCTCTTTCTTGGCTTTTTCCTCGGCTACTTTAACTTCAGCAGCACGTTCTTCAGCTGATTTGACCGTATTTTTTGCAGTACCATCCGCATAATTTATTTCAGCATTTTCTGAAACATTATCTAAGGTCACATGGGTTACGGAATACTTATCAATTTTTTCCTTACTGCTACCTAATTTAATTTCAAGTAACTTACCATCCTGATCAATTCCTACGTACTGTAAGATAATCTGTCTCGGAATCAATTCATTATCCTTATAGACTGCTGTCACCTTATAGTCAAGGTAATAGTTTGGATGATTTGCAAGCCATGAATCAAGTCCATTTTCATAATAGAGCATGCTACTTTGATTTTTGTCATCCGTTCCAGTAAAGGCACCTGTATTTAACCAGGCTGTCATAGGGACTAGATTTGCGACCTTCATCATTAAGTCCACTAAATTGATAACCAACTAAATGACCACGATTCATCAGCCAAGCTTCTTTTGTACCATCACCATAGTAAAATTTATAGTTATGCCATCCAACTGGATCAAAGGTTAATTTAGCTTCTCTCTTTTCTTTAGGCTCATCACTATCTTTTCAGCTGAATGTGAGCATAGGTTGCACGAGATTTTGAATCAAGTTCTCCAAGTTCTAGCTGCTTTTCATTTTCTAAAAGGTAAGTAAAGCCAGCTTCCTTGTATAACTTTTGTATTATCCTGCGTAGTCTGTTCAGTCGTTACAGGTTCAGTTACTTTTGCATCTTCTTTATGTTTCGAGCAGCCAACAGATGTCAGCAATGAAAGTAAAACAACAGAAGTCAAAACTATTCTTTTCATTTTTAAATGCTCCTATTTTTATCAAAATATTTATTATATTGTTATTTTTATACCATTTTATCATTTATAGTTTGTATTTTTCAAACAATTATATAAATTTTTCAAACAAAAAGAGCAAGTAGAATCTCGCTCTTGAGTGGATTTCGTTTTAATTTCTAAGGTAAATCATTCCCTGCTGCTAGGTAAATTTCATACCATTCTTTTCGTGTTAGATTCAGGTTACTTGCTTGGCTTGCTTCTAGCAAGTGTTTGGGTTAGTTGTTCCTACTACTGCCTGCATCTTTAGCTGGGATAGCGTAACACCCAAGCGATAGCAATGGCTGATGGGCTCACACCGTATTTTAAAGCTAATCGATTTAGAACCTCATTTAGATCTTGAAATTGCTCTTTGCCAACAAAATTACCCTTAAAATAGCCAAACTGCAAGACTGACCAAGCCTGAATGACCATGTCATTTAGTTTGCAGTATTCAAAGATGCTACCATCACGCACAGCTGCCTTGTCACCTTCCATATTGACATGGAAACCAGCGTCAAAACCAGGCGTGAAAAGTTGCACTTAGTTGTAACTGATTGATCGTTAGATGGTTGTTTGACTCTTTCTTCAGCAACTCCATCATCATAGGATTTTGATTGGACACACCGAAGTCTCGAACTTTACCTGATTTTGTGTAGAATTTCAAAAGGCCTCTGAGCCACTTGGTCTGCTTCCATTAGGGCGTCCGGACGATGGAGAAGCAAGCTATCTAGATAATCAACCTGCAATCGTTGTAGAATTCCCATCAACTGACTCTAAAAATATAATCTTTTGAAAAAAATCAAAAATAGGTAAATTCTTCTATACGAATACCACACTTGGACTGGATCCCACATCTTTTTCTCAAATCTGGACGATTGTTTTAACACCTGACCCAGTAATTCCTCGCAACGTCCACCACCGTAGATATCTGCTAGGTCAAAAGGCATTGATTCCGACAGATAAGGCTGTTTCAACCAGCTCCTCCACCTCTTTAACCGATTTGTCACTGATTCGCATCATGCCGAGGACAATTTCTGATAGTTCTCTTTTCTCTTGTCCAAATGGGATGTATTTCATGGTTTTTTTCCTCCGTTTTTCTTCATTATAAAAACAGAATGACTCTTTTATCAACAGACACCTCACAAAAGAAAAGAACCAGTTCAAACTGGTCCTTTTTAAATCTTATCCCAATCACACTTCCGTTTGGTACAGCTGGATCAACTGTTAGAAGGGTTAATTTGCCATCATGTTCAGCTGAGAGAATCATCCCTTGGCTGACATATTTTTTTCATCATTTTACGTGGTTTAAGGTTAGCAACGATTTGAACTTTCTTGCCGACCAATTCTTGTTCGTTTGGATAGTATTTTCGCAATTCCTGAGAGGATTTGACGATCTTCACCATCACCAGCATCTAAGCGGAATTGAAGCAACTTATCAGAACCTTCCACTTTAGAAACTTCTTTGACTTCAGCAACACGGATTTCAACCTTGTCAAAGTCTTCAAACTTGATTTCTTCCTTGTTTCAGTTTGAGTTCAACTTCATCTGGATTCCATTCTTTTTCGACGGCTGGCTTGTTACCTTCCATTTGTTCCCTTTGATATAGGCGATTTCTTCTTCCATATCGAGACGTGGGAAAGATAGGAGTTCCTTTGGCAACTACAGTGACATCTGCAGGTAAATCAGCCAAAGCTCAAGTTTTTCAAGGCTAGAAACTTCTGCAGACCAAGTTGAGTCAAGACTGCACGACTGGTTTCCATCATAAATGGCTCAATCAAGTGAGCTACGACACGAAGGCTTGCTGCCAAGTGGCTCATGACACTTGCCAATTGGTCACGAGTGCGCTTCATCCTTAGCCCAAGTACCCATGGGAGCTGTCTCATCGATGTACTTTGTTGGTACGTGAGATAAGAGTCCAGACTGCTTCAAGCGCACGTGGATAGTCAACTGCTTCCATGTAGGTGTGGTAGTCAGCGATTGATTGTTCTGCAACTTGAGCAAGTGCATTGTCAAAGTCTGTCACACCTTCTACGTAGGCAGGGATTTGACCATCAAAGTACTTGTTAATCATTGAAACCGTACGGTTGAGGAGGTTACCAAGGTCATTTGCCAATTCATAGTTGATACGACCCTACATAGTCTTCTGGAGTGAAGGTTCCGTCTGAACCGACTGGAAGGCTACGCATGAGGTAGTAACGAAGTGGATCGAGTCCATAACGTTCTACTAACATTTCAGGGTAAACAACATTCCCTTTAGACTTGGACATCTTGCCGTCTTTTCATGACAAACCAACCATGAGCAATCAAAGCGATCAGGTAATTTCATATCCAACATCATGAGAAGGATTGGGCCAGTAGATTGAGTGGAAACGAAGGATGTCTTTTTCCAACCATATGGAAGACTGTTCCATTCCAGAATTTATCGTAGTTAGCATGATCCTCTTGACCATAACCAAGAGCAGTCGCATAGTTGAGAAGGGCATCAATCCAAACATAGACAACGTGTTTTGGATTTGATGGGACTGGCACCCCCCATGTAAAGGTTGTACGTGATACCGCTAAATCTTCCAAACCTGGCTCGATAAAGTTTTTCAACATTTCATTGAGACGACCATCTGGAGTGATGAAGTCAGGATGTGATTTGAAAAAAATTCGACCAAACGATCTTGGTACTTGCTGAGGCGAAGGAAGTAAGACTCTTCTGAAACCCATTCCACCTCGTGACCTGATGGAGCGATACCTCCCGTTACATTTCCAGCTTCATCACGGAAAACTTCCGCAAGCTGACTTTCTGTAAAGAATTCCTCGTCTGAGACTGAATACCAACCAGAGTATTCACCCAAGTAAATATCATCTTGAGCAAGCAAGCGTTCAAAGACTTGAGCTACTACTTTTTCATGGTAGTCATCAGTTGTACGGATAAATTTATCGTATGAGATATCAAGCAATTTCCAGAGTTCTTTGACTCCAACTGCCATGCCGTCAACATAGGCTTGAGGCGTGATACCAGCTTCTTCAGCTTTTTGTTGAATCTTCTGACCATGCTCATCAAGACCTGTCAGATAAAAGACATCGTAGCCCATGAGTCGTTTGTAGCGAGCTAGGACATCACATGCGATAGTTGTGTAGGCAGAACCGATATGAAGTTTACCAGATGGATAGTAAATCGGTGTTGTAATATAAAAATTCTTTTCAGACATAATATTTCCTTTCCAGGCTAATGAAACCTGTTTTTCTAACACTTCATTATATCATATTTTTTTAGTGATTTTCGATAGAAATCATACAAAAACAAGATAGACAAGCGTCCATCTTGTTTTTTCCTGTTATTTATATTTATTCATATCGAAGAGCTTCGATAGGATCTAGCTTTAGAGGCTTTGTTGGCTGGTAGAAACACCGAAATATCATACCGATACCCAGCTGAGACCGCTAAACTAAAGAGAGCGATTGGGAATGGATACGCCAACTTCGATTCCTGCAATCATGTTTTTGAAGAAGAACACCCTGCAAGCATAGTCACTCCTGCAGCAAGCAGAAGACCGATGAACCCATCCTAATAAGGTTAAAATCATGGATTCAATCAAGAACTGAACTAGAATATTAGCCCCGATGTTGCTCCCTAGTGCTTTTGCGTAGACCAATCTCGCGAGTACGCTCTGTCACCGAAACAAGCATGATGTTCATAACACCAGTACCACCAACAAAAAGGGAAATCCCCGCAATGGCACTAATAATCGTTGTTATGAAGCCAAAGAGTTGTTGAACTTCTTGGAAGGCAGCAGACGCATCTGCAACTTGATATTCCCCTTGTTGAAGACCTGCAATCTCTGTCATTCTTCTTGCCAACTCTGGTCCCAAAGTCTGGGTTAAGCTAGTATCATTGACACGGAAGACAATATTTGAAATCTCATCTGTGTTAAAATTAGCTGCAAGAGAAATATTGGTCGTAATTGGTAGTCCTCCGACTCCAAAGGCTTTTGCAGCCTTAGCTTCTTTACTTGCATAAACACCGATAACACGGTAACTAATTTCGTTTACTTCAATAATCTGATTGAGGGCATCCTGTGCGGAACCAAAAAGGCTATCGGCTAGTTCTTCATCTAGGATAATCACACTTGCGAAATCCTTATAATCTTGCGCTCTAAGGCCACGACCTGCAATGATTTCATTTTCGACCGCATCCATATAGGTGATATTCCCACCCGTCATGTTAGCGTGTTCGACCTTTTTATCCTTATATGTCAAGGTCACATTGGCTGAGTTGGTCACATAGTAGCTATCCACTCCCTTGAGCTTAGCAGCTTCCTTGACCCATGCTTCTTGAGGTTTTGGTGGTTCAACAAAATTTTCTTCTTGACCACCAGACAAGGTCAATGCAGATTGTCTTTGTGTAAAGGAACCGTCCTTACTCTTTGTAGGTGAGAAAAAGACATGGATATCTTTCTGGGACTTGGTCATATTTTTATTGACCTGACGAGACATGGAGTCCCCTAAGGCCATAATCACGACAACGGAGGATACACCGATGATAATCCCGATCATGGTCAAGAAGGACCGCATCTTGTGGGCCATAATGGATGAAAAGGCAAATTTCAGATTCTGCATCTTAGTTTTCCTCCTTTTCTACTAAGCCACTATCAGACGAAATGACACCATCTCGGATGACGATTTGACGTTTCGCATAGGCAGCAATTTCAGGCTCATGCGTAACCATGATAATGGTTTTTCCTTCTTTATTTAATTCAACCAAGAGTTGCATGATTTGATTTCCTGTTTTGGTATCAAGTGCCCCAGTCGGTTCGTCTGCTAGAATGATTGAAGGATTGTTGACTAGAGCACGCGCAATGGCAACCCTTTGCTTCTGACCACCTGACAACTCCGAAGGTAAATGATGGCTACGCTCGGTCAGTTCAACCTTTTCCAGATACTCTTCCGCTAATTTGCGACGTTTTGAAGCTGAAACTCCCAGCATAAATCAAGGGAAGTTCGACATTCTGAAGAGCATTGAGTTTTGGACAAGAGAAAAGAATTGTTGAAAGACGAATCAATTTCTTGATTTCGAACCTTGGCTAATTGTTTTTTTCACCCTAAACCAGCTACTTCTTTTTCCGTCTAGAAAATACTGACCACTTGTAGGGTGTATCCAACATACCGATGGTATTCATGAGGGTGGACTTACCAGAACCTGATGGTCCCATGATAGCTACGAATTCTCCCTCGTGAACTTCTAGATTAATGTTTTTAAGGACTTGAAGTTCTTGGTCACCATTACGATAGCTACGGCAGATATTTTTTTGAGGCTAATTAGTTGCTTCATCAGTCTTCACCTCTTTTTCCTTCTTGCAAGGAAGCTGTCGGATTACTGATGACTTTTTGCTCCATCTGTCAGACCAGATGTAATTTCTTGGTTTTTCTGCATCTGCATTGCCCAATCCAACTTCAACTTTTTGGCCTTTTTGATTTTTCATCAAGAATCCAAACATAGTTTTTTTATCTTCTTCCATCACAATGCTGGTAATCGGTACAAGCAATGCTTTACTTGTGCTTTTTCACTTCGACACTGACTGTAAAAGCCCTGTTTCAAATTCACCAATTTCACTAGTTACATCGACCGTATATAGGATATTTAGAACCTGTGTTTGAACCAGCTAAGCTACTACTTGCTTCATTACTGTTCTTTGGATAATTTGAAATATAGCTAATCTTACCATTCCAAGTTTTATCTGGGTAAACCTTAGAAGTAAAGGTAACTTCTTGGCCTACAGATAGATTGGCAAGATTGTACTCAGAAAGCTCTCCCTTGACCTGCAAGTTATCGTTACTAACGATATGAACCAAAAACTTGGCTATTTCCTGTTGGAGATTTTGAAACATTGCGATTCACTTCAACAACTGTTCCCTCTACAGTACTCAATACCGTAGCAGCATTCAACTGGGTTTGAGCTTTTTCGAGTTGCGCTTCTGCATCTGCACGCACATCACGAGCATCGCTGATTTGAGAATCAATAGCAGCTGTGGCAGAACCGGATGACTGAGCTGGCGCTTGTCCAGTTGCTCCTTCTAGATCCCAGCTTGAGGGAGAGCTAGGTGTTGCTGCGGCGGTATTTCGAGCCTCATTCAGTTCATTGATATGACGGTCAGCCTTAGCAACTGCACGACTGGCAGCATCATAGGCAGCCTGAGCTTCTGTACTACTATACTTTAACAAGAGCTTGCCCCTCACTTACCTTATCTCCGACAGAGACCGAAAACCTCATCCAAGTCACCCTTACTAGCATCATAATAAACATATTGTTCATTTCTGAGCCGTCACAGTACCAGATAAGAGAACTGATGAAGCTACTGAACCCTCTTTTGCAAGAACGATCTTTTGCAGTTTCATCTTTGTGTTGCAGCTTGATTTGGTTGTCTCAATAGAAGGACAGCAGCTGCTCCCTACTACAAGAACTGACGTAACTCCTATAGCTGTAAATAAAGGGGCCATTTCTTTTAGCTTTTTGACTTTCTTTTTCATATCCATACCTCATTTTATAATTGCATATATTAAGATTATAGCACATAGTCATAAAAATGGACAATTTATTTCTGACTATCCAAAAAAATATTTGCTAAATCTTTTATTGTTGTGTTAGTTATATAATACACTATCTTTTTATATTTTTTGCAAGCATTTTCTTAAGACTATTTAAGCGTAGCAGATTTTTTTGCATTGACTCTCAAAAAGATAGAATATGACTAGAAAAACAACTAAAGGAGCTTTCAATGAGAGAATATGATATTATCGCCATCGGAGGAGGTAGCGGGGGAATTGCTACCATGAATCGTGCTGGTGAACATGGGAGCTAAAAGCCGCAGTTATTGAGGAAAAAGAAAATTAGGGGGAACCTGTGTCAATCTTGGCTGCGTCCCTAAAAAAAAATCATGTGGTATGGAGCCCAAATTGCAGAGAGTATCCACAAATATGGACCTGACTATGGATTTCACAAAGTACTAGTAACGAAATTTGATTATGCAACACTTCGTAAGAATCGTGAAGCCTACATCGATCGTGCTCGTTCTTCTTATGACGGAAGCTTCAAAGCGTAACGGAGTTGACTTAATTGAAGGACGTGCTGAGTTTGTTGATGCTCATACTGTCAGCGTTAATGGCGAATTGATCCACGCTAAGCATATCGTGATTGCGACTGGAGCTCATCCCTCATATTCCCTGCCATTCCTGGTGCAGAACTAGGTGGCAGTTCAGATGATGTCTTTCGCCTGGGAAGAGTTGCCTGAATCAGTAGCTATTCTAGGGTGCTGGTTACATTGCTGTCAGAATTGGCTGGCGTACTCCATACACTTGGTGTACAGACAGATTTATTTGTCCGTCGTGAACGTCCGCTTCGTGGATTTGATAGCTATATTGTTGAGAGCTTGGTTCAAGAAATGGAAAATACTGGACTAAACCTCCACACCCATAAGGTTCCTGCAAAACTTGAAGAAAACTGAAGAAGGCATTCACAATTCATTTTGAAGATGGCAGCACCATACTGCTAGTCAAGTTATCTGGGCAACTGGTCGTCGTCCAAATGTTGAAGGACTAAATCTGGAAAAAGCAGGCGTTACCCTTAACGAACGTGGTTTCATCCAAGTTGATGAATACCAAAACACCGTCGTTGACGGTATCTATGCTCTTGGAGATGTCACAGGCGAAAAAGAACTAACACCTGTCGCTATCAAAAGCTGGTCGTACTCTCTCAGAAAGACTATTTCAATGGCAAAACAAATGCCAAAATGGACTATACAACTATTCCAACTGTTGTCTTTTCACATCCAGCTATCGGAACTGTCGGTCTGACTGAGGAAGAAGCTATCAAAGAGTATGGACAAGAAAACATCAAAGTCTATACTTCAAAATTTGCTTCTATGTATTCATCAGTGACTAGCCACCGTCAAGAAGCTCGCTTCAAGCTCGTTACAGCAGGTGATGATGAAAAGGTCGTTGGTCTTCATGGTATCGGCTACGGTGTTGACGAAATGATTCAAGGTTTTGCAGTTGCTATCAAAATGGGAGCTACAAAAAGCTGACTTTGATGCTACCGTCGCTATCCATCCCAACTGGTTCAGAAGAGTTTGTGACTATGCGTTAATCCCCCAAAGAGACCTCTTGGTCTCTTTTTCGTTTAAATCGGCCGTTACAAGTTTGTAACCTTTATTTTTAAAATAGGTTGACATTTACATCTCTTCCAGTATAATAGTTACTATAAATTATAAAAGAGGTTAACTATTATGAAAAAAGCACACATCTATGCTATTCCTGCTATTGGGGCCGCTCTGATTGCAGTATTAGCCCAAATTAGCATTCCAATTGGACCTGTTCCATTTACTCTGCAAAAACTTTGCTATTGGTCTCATTGCTACTGTTTTTAGACCAAGGGAAGCTGTTCTTTCTGTTGGACTTTACCTCTTACTAGGTGCTATTGGACTACCAGTCTTTGCTAACGGTGGAGCTGGATTTCACGTTTTAGTTGGACCAAGCGCTGGTTATCTTTGGTTCGATCTTGTCTATGCAGGGCTTGCTTCCTATCTCATTCACACCAATAGTGATATCCTCCGTATTTTCTTTGCAAATCTCTTGGGAGATTCACTTGTTTTTGTCGGTGGTATCCTCAGCCTCCACTTCCTTGCTGGTATGCCTATTGACAAGGCACTGGCTGTCGGTGTTATTCCTTTTATCATACCTGATCTTGCCAAAATTGTAGCCATTAGCTTCATCAGCCGACCACTACTCCAACGTCTTCGTACACAAACTTATTTTTTTCAAGCAAATAAAAAGAGGTCGGGATTTTTCCCTTCCTCTTTTTCATTTATGTTTGCATGAACGCTTTATTGATTCTTGAAAAGCATCTACCATCACTTGGAACTCCTCGTTTGAGAGCGTGATTCCTTTCCCCATCTTTGTGTGATCAGGACTCCAGCTACGAATGTCAAACTTTGCTGGAGCTCCATTAAAGCTGACACGATTGATTTCCTTGGTCCATCCTTTATCGTTTTCAGATAAAGTGAGTAAGTGTTCTTCAATTTCAAAATGTAAATTCTGCCATGTCTTTTCTCCTTTTTGTTCTCAATTGATTATTCGAAAAAAATCTTGTAGATTTCATAAAAATTTTTTTATAATGATATAAAGAAGGAGGCCGGAATGAAAGATTTATGAAAACAAGCTTTACAAAAAGTCCATGATTTTTGTCAATGGACATGAAGATTCCATTCCTGAAAAAAGCGATCCCCTCATTGCTAGACTTGAAGAAGCACTAGCCAAAAAAACGGCTGTCCATATCATCTTTGCTGAAACGAGTTTTACAGGCGATATTATCAAGTATGATACTGACCGCCAACAAATTATCGTTAAAAATTTTGCCAAAAATGTAAGCCGTATTATTCGAGTATCGGATATCCGGAGAGTAACATTTGTTCCTTCTACTATCCAAACTGCTCAAAAAAGAAGATTTAAGAAAGAGTGAGATGCTTCTATCATCTCACTCTTTTTATCTTAGCGAATTTGTTCAAAATGTAAGTGAACTGCGATGTGGTCACCATAACCACTTCTTTCCAAATCACGTTGCAAACGATAAGAGATATAGTGTTCTGCGATGGTAATGTATCCCGCACCAAGTAAGCGATGCTCAACCATTGATTGGATCATGCTGATGGTTGCACGCTCTACTTTTGCTTCTTCCAAGTCCAAAACAACTTTTTTAGTCACTTGAGCTAGATTTTGGCGCAAATCGTCCGTCAATACATAGACTGTTTGAGCTGCCTTAAGGATAGCTTGGTAGATTTTATCTGGATCAAAATCAGCGACTTGTCCATCACGTTTAATTACTTGCATAGGTTTCTCCTTTTAATTGTTATTTTCTTTTATTTCTGCTAACATTTTTTCTTCTTCTGCTGTCAATTCATACTGTTCCAGCAAATCAGGTCTACGTTGATAGGTTTTCTTCAGACTCTCATAGAGACGCCATTGACGGATATTTTCATGGTGGCCACTCATAAGCACGTCTGGGACTAACATGCCACGAAAATCGTAAGGTCTTGTGTACTGAGGATATTCCAAGAGTCCTGATGAAAAGCTATCATCTTGGTGACTTGCTTCCTTCCCGATAACTTCTGGAATCAAGCGCACCGTCGCATCAATCATGGTCATCGCTGCTAGTTCTCCACCAGTCAAGACATAATCTCCAAGAGATATCTCATCGGTTACCAAGGTCTTAATACGCTCATCATAGCCTTCGTAGTGACCACAGATAAAGATAAGCTCTTCTTCTTGCGCCAAATCTTCAGCATAAGACTGGTCAAACTGCTTCCCAGCAGGGTCTAAGAGAATCACGCGCGGGTTCTTTTTTTCAATCGCATCAAAGGCGTCAAAAATCGGTTGCGCTCGAAGGAGCATCCCTTGACCACCTCCGTAAGGTTCATCATCCACATGACGTGCCTTTTCAGCGTAGTCACGAAAATTATGATAGTGGATATCTAAGAGTCCTTTTTCACGAGCCTTGCCAACGATGGAATGTTCTAAGGGTGTGAACATTTCTGGAAAGAGAGTTAAAATATCAATCTTCATCGTCTAACCCTTCTAAGAGTTCAACATCCACACGGTTATTAGGAATATCTATATTAAGAACTACAGGCGGGATATAAGGTAAGAGTAAGTCTCGTTTGCCTTTTTCGTTTGACTACCCAGACATCATTGGCACCCTGGTTGAAGGATTTTCCTTGATAGTTCCAATCAAGTTATCTCCCTCATAGACTTCTAAACCGATAATCTCGTGGTAGTAAAACTCACCTTCATCGAGGTCATTGAGATTTTCCTCTGCAACCTTAAGACTGTAACCCTTGTATTTTTCGATATCATTGATATGGTACATATCTTTAAACTTGATGATATCGAAGTTTTTTTGTTTACGGTGGCTTGCAATGACCACTGTACGCACAAATTGATCTTTTTCATCAAATAAGGCAAGCTCTGCCCCTTTTTTAAAGCGTTCTTCAGCAAAATCGGTCACTGACAAGACACGCATCTCACCCTGTAGCCCCTGCGTATTGACGATTTTCCCAACATTAAAGTAGTTCATCTGATCTCCTGTATCTATTTCTCCCTTTATTTTATCATGTTACAGGGATTTTCACAAGTTGGAGAAAGGGATAACGATTCTTTAATTATGAAGAACATTCATGGATTTTCTTGCAAAAAAAGCGAGACCATGTCCCGCTTTTCTTATTTTTCATCAATAACGATTCTTACTTTTTTGTCTTCAGTTGGGACAGAGTAGACAATCGTTCTTATCGCAGAAATAGTGCGACCCTTACGACCGATTACACGACCCACATCGCTCTGGTCAAGATCCAAATGATATTCCAAAAATTCTGGTGTATCTTCAATCTTGATAGTTAAGGCATCTGGTTGTGAAATCAAAGGTTTCACAATTGCAATAATGAGATTTTCAATCGTATCCATCTGTCAACCTACTTTAAACTTATTTTGAGAATTTAGAATCGTGGAATTTCTTCAATACGCCTTCTTTTGAAAGGATGTTGCGAACTGTATCTGAAGGTTGAGCTCCATCAGCCAACCATGCCAAAATACGGTCTTCTTTCAAAGTTACTTGGTTTTCTTCAACAAGTGGGTTGTAAGTTCCAACTGTTTCGATGAAACGTCCGTCACGTGGTGAACGTGAATCTGCTACGTTAATACGGTAGAAAGGTTTTTTCTTAGAACCCATACGAGTCAAACGGATTTTTACTGCCATTTTTAATATCTCTTTTCTTTTATTTTTTATTTCGGTGAAATAGCTAAGCTATTTAGCACATGTTCTATTATAACAGATTTCTGAGAGGTGTCAAGAAAAAAACTTGACAGACTTTTAAAAATTTTTTTAAATTTTTTTAGACTAATAGGGATAAATTAGAAAGAAAAAAATTTATGAATACTACTTTTGATACTGTCTATAAAGACTACCCTGTCAAGCCCTATATCTTTCCTAATCTTGATATGGAAGGCCCTAAACCTGTCCCAAAACGCAAAATGGAACTACTAGAAGACAATCTATTAGCAGATGATATCACCCTCCTATGGAGAGTCCAGTTTGGCACTTTTACAACCGAAACATGATTTTAAAAACTCCCATTCGAATATGTTTCAAAATTCGCTTAAAATCAATGTTTTCCCACTTTTTCAGCAAACAAATTTTCATCTAATTTAAATAGCTTTCAATTAAATGGTGTGAATTTTGCTTAAAATCATCAAAAACCCCCCATGGTGTGAACCATGAAGTGTTGTAAATGCTGTATTGTAGCTAGTTCTTAACGTTTAGAGAGCTACCTAGCTTTACGAGCTTTCTTAAGACCTGGTTTGGAAAGTATGGGTTTCAGTTGGACAAAAAATGGCGTAATATCAAGGCTTTTCAGAACGAAATCTACTTATTCATTTCATAAAAATTTGAATCAATATGATTCTAAATAGGGGAATAGTTTAGGTATCTAAGCATTAAAATAATACACCTAACTTTGATCACCATTTTTTTAGTTATTCACTCTTTTTTTCAGATAGTGTTTTTTTAAAGTTATGATGTAAAATGCCGCAATTAAAACACTATACATCATAATCGGAGGATAGACAATTAAGGATAGAATCAATCCCACTCCTTTAATTATTAGGTCAGGTATCAATAACTTTCTATATTGTGCGGTAGCTTCAAGTAATTCTTTTCTGATCTATATTGGGTTTATCAATTACTTTATGTAAAAACCAGTTTGCTACCGTTGAAACAATAACGATCAGTCCATAAAAGAGCTATGCCGTATGATTCATGAAATGACTACTAACTATTCCAGTAGCATATGGGCATAAATGAAACAAAAAATAAAAGATACAAATTCTTTCAAATTCCTCCCTTTTCAACTTGGCTAACTTGACCTGCATTACCTAGGTCGCTTTTGCTTTTAAATTATACTTTTTTTCTTAAACATTTGATACGAGTAGGTATTTCTTGTGAGTAATTTTCATCAAAAAAATTTCATAGATAAGTCCTATATATAATCATGGTAAAAGTAGTAAAAATAGTTGTTATCCTAGTTGATTAAAAAAGTCTTTGATTTCCTCATCTTTTATAAAATAATATATAATTTTCCCCTCTCTTCTAGTATCCAAGATGTTTTGATTGGCTAGTTTACGAAGATGATGGGATGCAGATGCCATACTGAGATCTAGTAAAAAGGCTATATCACAGACACAGAGTTCTTCAACAGCAAGGAGATAAAAGATGATATTTATCTGTTTACTATCGGTAAACTTTGATAAAATGCGAAGTGATTTTTGGACTTTTTCCTTTTCAAGGTAGTTCGTTGCGGTTGTAACATTTTGTTGATTTATAACATTCACTTGGCAGATACTATCTTTTTTCATAATTTTTTCTCCTAGCCGAACACAGTCCTTAGCATGTCAAAGCTGTTGTTTTCAATCAGGATATACATCCCCAATCCTAAATAAACAACGGCAATAAACCATCTGCTATATTTTTCCAAAGTTTCTCCAACAGAAGGGACTTGTGCCAATTTTTGGGCAGAAAAAACCAGGAGATAAATCATGACTAGAAAGGTAAGTAAAGCCACTATCAAATTCGCTAAATTTAAGGTAATAAAATATGGGACAAAAACACCAATATTGTCAGCACCACAACTTGCAAAAGTAATCATAGCGACTAGAAAAATCAGGTTTTTATCATCTTTGCGCAAACCATCTTTTGCAATAGCTTCTCCATCAGAATCTCCTAAAAGCAAAACTTTGAGTCCTAGGAAAATTGGAATCAAACCGAGCAAACCTAAAATCTCTTTACTAGGAATATAATTTAAGACAAATGCAAAAAGTAAACTTAGCAATATTAGACTAACAGAGCCTAGAAATTGTCCTAAATAGATGTTAATGATGTCTTTTCTGCTTTTTCTTTTGGCAAAAAATAACATTAGGATAATAAGTAAGTCTACGGCTGTCCCAGAATACAGGATTATTGAAGTAACAACATTTTGAACCATAAAACACCTCATTCAAATATATTTTTGAATGTATTTTAACATTAAACTTTGTAGATGTCAACTTCAGCTCCATCAAAATATAGATAAGAAGGTAGTGTACCAAACATTAAAAAGCCCTGCCATCGAAATGATAGCAGGGCTTAACTTCAATATCCAGATGATATATTTATCTAAAAAGTAGAGTTTGGACTGAAATATAGTGAAATGTATTGAAATTGAAAAAGAAAAAAACGCTTGAAATCAGCGTTTTTTTCTTATGTATTGATTCGTATTGAATGCTTACTTCACTTCTGTAAAAATTAACTTCTACACCTAAAAAGCTTTATTCTGACAGACTTTATAACAGTCTAAGAAAAAGCAGAGATTCATACAGTATCTAGATTTTTCCAAAAATTCTTTATCATCAAATATTATTAACGAAACTATCCAAACCAAATCAGATGCATTGCTTCAAAGAATTCTTTAGTTGTTTTGACTAGCGAGGTCTTTAATTAAAAAAAATTTTTTTCAAATAATTACCACATTGACACATAAAATTCTTGCTTTCTAAATTTAAGTGTGATATATTTATAACATAACATTTAAATGTTATATATTTATAACACAAAAAGGAGTCTATCATGAAAAAAAGTCAAAAAAATGCGTGGCCTCATTGCAATGATTGCCGTAGCTCTCATTATTGATTTTATTGTTTTATTTGGTTCTAATCTTAGTTGGGGACCCAAGTTAGTTATTACTGGTATTTCAGTGTCAGGTCAAATTATAGCTATTTGGAGCTGGCTACATATGAAACTATGGTCTCATAAAAGTCAGAAAGGTAAGGGAAAGATTATTTTTGACTTGTCTGCTAAGCTTTACACGATACTTTTGTTTGCAGCAAGTATTTTTTATACATTAGGAATTTGGGTTGCGACCCCAAGCTTAAGTTCTGGTATTAAAGAATGGATTTTGGGAATTGGCCTCGTTATTGAAGTGATTTTATTTGCTTTTTTCTGTTTGAAAAATGTCAAGGAAACTCCGGACGAACGCTTTTATGCTAATTTAGCCAAGGCAGCTAGCTTGATGTTTGTTTTTATACTAGGCGCACTGATGATCCTAGCAGTTATCATTGGGTATATGGGGTCTCTCACTCTTTACATGGGGCAGATATTTTTTAGCATAGCTGCTTTGATTTGCATCTTTGCGGTTGTCTATCTTATCTTGGAACGGAGAGGATAAGTATGGCCAAAGAAAGCAATATTATTACTAATCTCAAATCTGTTCGTGAGTCCACAGACATGACCCAGCAAGAGTTAGCCGACCTCATCGGCATGCGACGCGAGACAATTCTGCACTTGGAAAATAATCGTTACAATCCTTCGCTGGAAATGGCTCTTAAAATTGCTCAAGTTTTTAATCTGAAAGTAGAAGACCTCTTTGAACTCAGACAGAAATAGGAAGCATAATTCTTTTCGAGACCTAGTATTAAGTTCATTGATTCATTAGGAATTAAGCCGAAAAGAAAAAAATCCTTTGAAAAATATACTCTTTTTAAAATATAGTAATTCTTATGGCATTGATGCCCCAAAACATCTAGAAAAGCTCGTTGAAAAAGGCTATGCTCTTATCGAAACTGCTTTTGACTCGCTTGACCATCTAAATGCTACTATGAAAAAGAATATCCTTAAAAATAAGGGTGTTACTGGGCTCTCCAAGATGAAGGCTTCTGACCTGAATCAGGCTCTTCATGACCATTTTTCAGAAGAGGAATTAGCTAACTGCTTCTCGATTCGTGGCTATAAACTAACTCCAAAAGGTGAACAAGCCCTCAAGGACTATCAATCAATCATTGACCGCCATCCTAAAAAAGAATCTTTAATCAACCAAGACTGGTTGATTTTTTTGACTGTAGAAACTTCCTTCCATTATTTTACCAGAGTCCTATAAGGATGCCGACCATTTACATTTGAAATCCACTTCTTTTTAGGGTACAATGGTAAAAATGATTTTTGAAAGGACTAATATGAAAAAATTAGCTACACTACTACTCATTTCAACATTTGCTCTTGGTGGATGTACAAGCATTCAACGTACACTTCGTGGTGACGATTACGTGGATTCTAAGATTGCTGCTGAAGAAAGTTCTAAAGCTGCTACCCAAGCAGAGAAGGATTTGAAAGACGCCTTAACAAATGAAAATGCTAACTTCCCTCAACTTTCTAAGGAAGTAGCTGAAGACGAAGCTGAAGCTATCCTTCACACAAGTTTGGGTGATATTCGTATCAAACTCTTTCCAAAGTTAGCACCACTTGCAGTTGAAACTTCCTTACTCATGCAAAAGAAGGTTACTACAATGGTGTGACTTTCCACCGTGTGATTGATGGATTTATGGTACAAACTGGAGATCCTAAGGGAGATGGAACAGGTGGGGAATCTATCTGGCACGATAAAGACAAAACCAAGGACAAGGGAACAGGTTTCAAAAACGAAATTTCTCCATACCTCTATAATATACGTGGTTCTTTATCAATGGCTAATACTGGTCAACCAAATTCAAATGGTAGCCAATTCTTTATCAACCAAAGTACAACAGATTATTCTGCTAAACTTCCAACAAGTAGCTATCCTAAGAAAATTATCGAAGCCTACAAAGAAGGTGGAAATCCTACTCTCGATGGGAAACACCCCGTCTTTGGTCAAGTCATTGATGGGATGGATGTAGTAGATAAAATTGCCAAGGCTGAAAAAGACGAAAAAGATAAACCAACTACTGCTATCACTATCGATAGTATCGAAATTGTTAAAGACTACGATTTCAGTAAACAATAACACCGTTAACTATAACTATAAGGAGATGTAAAAATGATTCTATTTTGGGGGTCAAAAGGTTACCAAAAAGTGTTGGGACATACACAAACTACTATCGAATGCGGTCATTGTAACAATGTTGATACTTGGGAAATTACAGAATACGGACGTAAGTTTACTCTTTACTGGATTCCACTCTTTCCTTACGGAAAAACTTATTTCGTTTCTTGCCCGATTTGTCACTACGGTAAAGAAATCCAAAAATCCGAAATTGAGACCTATTTGAATTACTAGCCAAAAAGCCAAGTCACACAGACTTGGCTTTTTCCTATTCTAGTTTTGCGAGTTTCTCTTTTTATGTTAGTTCATTGAAATCCCAGATTTGATCCATCCAGCCTTCATAGAAGTCTGGTTCGTGGCAAACCATAAGGATAGAACCTTTATATTCTTTCAGAGCACGTTTGAGTTCGTCCTTGGCATCCACATCCAAGTGGTTGGTAGGCTCGTCTAGAACAAGGACATTGTTCTCACGGTTCATCAAGAGACAGAAACGTACCTTGGCTTGCTCTCCACCTGACAAGACTTGGATTTGACTCTCGATATGTTTAGTCGTCAGACCACAACGGGCAAGGGCTGCACGAACTTCAGCTTGGTTAAGCGCCGGAAAGGCATTCCAAACTGCTTCCAGTGGTGTCTGACGATTGCCTCCTTCTACTTCCTGCTCAAAGTAGCCGAGTTCTAAGTAGTCCCCACGTTCAACCTCCCCAGCAATTGGAGGAATGATGCCCAAGAGACTCTTCAAGAGGGTTGTTTTCCCGATACCATTGGCACCGATGATAGCAACCTTTTGATTGCGTTCAAAGGTAAGATTTAAGGGTTTGGTAAGGGGACGGTCATACCCAATCTGCAAATCCTTGGCTTGGAAGATAAAGCGTCCAGGTGTACGAGCTGGTTTAAAATCAAAGGACGGCTTTGGTTTCTCACTTTGGAGCTCGATAATGTCCATCTTGTCCAATTTCTTCTGGCGAGACATAGCCATGTTTCGAGTTGCGACACGCGCCTTATTGCGGGCCACAAAGTCTTTGAGGTCAGCAATTTCTTTCTGTTGACGTTCATAGGCAGCTTCCAGTTGCGATTTCTTCATAGCATAGACTTCTTGGAACTGGTAGTAATCGCCTGAATAACGAGTCAACTGCTGATTTTCTACATGATAGACGATATTGATAACGTCGTTGAGGAAAGGAATATCGTGTGAAATAAGAACAAAGGCATTCTCATAGTTCTGGAGGTAGCGCTTGAGCCAGTCGATATGTTCAGCATCCAGATAGTTGGTTGGCTCGTCCAAAAGCAAGATATCTGGCTTTTCAAGAAGGAGTTTGGCTAAGAGAACCTTGGTTCTTTGTCCACCAGATAAGGCTGTTACATCTGTATCCATACCATAGTCCATGACACCAAGGGCACGCGCCACTTCGTCAATCTTGGCATCTAGAGTGTAAAAGTCACGACTCTCTAAACGATCTTGGAGCTCTCCAACTTCTTCCATCAGAGCTTCGATATCTGCACCTTCTTCTGCCATTTCCATGTAAAGGTCATTGATGCGAGCTTCGGCTTTGAATAATTCGTCAAAGGCAGTACGAAGAACATCACGTACGGTTTGACCTTCTTTGAGCACAGCGTGCTGGTCCAGGTAACCTGCTGTCACATATTTAGACCATTCCACCTTACCTTCGTCCGGTAACATTTTACCAGTCACAATGCTCATAAAGGTTGATTTCCCTTCACCATTGGCACCGACCAGACCGATATGTTCACCTTTTAAAAGACGGAAAGACACGTCTTCAAAAATTGCACGGTCACCAAAACCGTGACTTAAATTTTTTACTTCTAAGATACTCATTCTAATTCCTTATCTTGTTTTTATGTATTAGTTTATAGAGAAGCCAAGCCAGGTAGCCACCCAAGGTATTGGTCCACAAATCATCAACCTCAAAGACCCGATTAAAGTTCAAGAAAAAATCTAAAACTAGTTGCGTGCATTCGATTCCTAGACTTAGTAAAAAACTGAACAAAATCACTTTTTTAGTATTTCTTAGACTAGGCATGAGATAGAGAAGTTGGAAAATCAGTGGGAAGAGCAAGAGGATATTTAGAGCGTTTTGCAAAAATATCCAAAATAGCTGTGTGATACTTGTTACTTCTCCCAGTTTCCAAAGGGAGTTAAAAGGGGTCAAAAGAAAAACCAGGCGTCCAAAAGTTTGAATACCTGGAGTTTCCACTCCTGTAGGAAGTTGAGGCTGGGGAGTAAAGCAAAAACAGACGATACAAAGACTGTATAGCACGACTCCCAAGCTTAGTAATTTTTTTCGTTTCATCTTATGGATTTACTTCTGCTACTGCTTTTTGGCGATCACGCTTCATGGTATTTGAACGCAATTGTCCGCATGCGGCATCAATATCTGTACCATGTTCCTGACGAACAACACAGTTGATGCCTTTCTTCTTGAGCGTATCATAGAAGGCCATCACGCGCTCTTTAGGACTACGGCTGTACTGGTCATGTTCACTAACTGGGTTGTAAGGAATCAAGTTGACATATGACAATTTCTTGATATTTTTCAGCAATTCTGCCAACTCAAGCGCTTGTTCGACTCCATCATTAACTTCATTGAGCATGATGTACTCAAAAGTAACACGGCGGTTGGTTGTTTCGATATAATACTCAATAGCTGCAAAGAGTTTTTCAATTGGAAAGGCACGGTTAATCTTCATGATGCTTGAACGAAGTTCATTGTTTGGCGCATGAAGTGAGACAGCAAGGTTGACCTGCACACCTTCATTAGCAAATTCACGAATCTTGTGGGCCAAACCTGAGGTTGAAACAGTGATATGGCGAGCACCGATAGCCATTCCCTTATCGTCATTGATGGTACGGATAAAGTTCAAAACGTTATTGTAGTTGTCAAACGGTTCTCCAATCCCCATAACAACGATATGGCTTACACGTTCATCTTGTCCACGTTCGTCAAAATATTTTTGAACCAACATAATCTGTGCAACAATTTCTCCGTTATTGAGGTCACGTTGCTTCTTAATCAAACCTGATGCACAGAAGGTACAACCAATATTGCATCCTACCTGCGTGGTTACACAGACTGACAAACCGTAGTGTTGACGCATCAGCACTGTCTCAATCAGCATACCATCTGGTAACTCAAAGAGGTACTTCACAGTTCCATCGGCTGACTCTTGAACGATACGTTGTTTCAAGGGATTGACAACAAACTGCTCGTTGAGTTTGGCAATCAAATCCTTAGACAAGTTAGTCATTTCTTCAAATGTCTGAACACGTTTACGGTAGAGCCACTCCCAGATTTGATCCGCACGGAATTTCTTTTCGCCCTGTTCCAAGGCCCATTCTTGCATACCTTGGCGTGTTAAACTATAAATCGACGGTTTCATCTTTTCTCCTTATTCTCTAATCTTTCTGACGGATGACGAAATGACGTTGTCCCTTTTTCTTCATTCTGTGATTTCTGCTCTTTGCGGCGACGTCTATTTTTTTCTTGTCCGTATGATTTCTTTTCTTATTTTGAGAAGACTTCTTCCCTTTGCGGTTGTCTTTCTCTTCTTTCTTGCGCATTTTTTGGTCAAATGGTGCTCGTTTAGGAGTCTCATTTTCTAAGACAAAGTAAGCACATCCATAGCTACAATACTCGAGTAGGTAATCTTGTAAACGACTGATTTTTCTCCAAAGATTCTTCAGCTCGCTCATTCTTGTAGAATCCTCGCAAGCGCAACTGTTCATTACTCCAGTCTCCTACAATATAATCATACTTATTTAAAACTTCCGAAAAGCGTTGAGTAAAAGCTGTTGCATCAAAGGCTTCCTTACTATTTTCAACTAAATTAAAGGAAAAACCTTCAGCCTCGACTTTATCTCCAGATAGATGAAATTTAGGACCAGGGAATTTATTGTAATTGTATAATTCAGGTGCAATTTCTTTACGCATAATATTCCTTTTTAACGTTTACTTAATACTCTATTTTACCATATTTTTGCCATATTTACATCTTTTGATTTAAAATGAAAAAAGTCTGACGATTTAAGCATTTAGGAGTTGAAGATCATTTCAAGTTTTGAAAAAGAAAAAACTGGGAAAACCCAGTTTTTAGTAATTATAGGTAAAGTAACTTGAAGAGTGCTACAGCGGCAATAGCAGCAGCAATCGGTGCAACTACTGGTACCCAAGCATACCACCATTTTGAATCACCCTTGTGCTCACCAAGGATTGATTTAGGAAGTACTGCGTGAAGAAGACGTGGTCCAAAGTCACGAGCTGGGTTCAAACCAGGTCCTGAAGGTCCACCAAGTGATGTAACCAAGGCCATTACTAGGAAACCAAGTGCCAAGTGTGCGATACCAAGACCTGGTGACAAGAATGGAGCTACTTGAGTTTGCTTGTTCAAGATATGCAGTGACTTGTTCTTGAGGAATTGTTTGACCTTGAGCAGTCGCTTGTGCCACTTGTTCGTTAACCAACGCTTGTGCTTTAGCAACCAATTCAGCACCAAAGAAGTTCTTTGTCAAACCAAGAGCTGCAAAGAAAAGAACAAATGATCCAATAAACTCATTGATAAATCCATTCACAGTTGCTGCATAACGTGATTCTTTTGTACCGTGGTCCAAACTTGAAATCGTTGAGAAAGATCCCAAGATGTTATTTGGATTTTCCGTCTTCAAGTAGTATGGACGGTGAGTCGCAACAACCAAGGCTTGTCCGAAGATTGCTCCCAAAACTTGTGCGATGATGTAAAATGGTACTTGTGCCCAAGGGAAGAGACCGCTAACTGCAAGTCCAAGAGTGAAGGCTGGGTTGATGTGGTTACCAGAAACGTTACCAAACATCAAGGCAGGGATCATAACCCCCATACCGTAACCAACAGCGATAACGAGCCAGCCACTTTGGTGACCTTTCGTACCTTTAAGTTCAACGTTGGCAACTGCACCATTTCCCAAGATAATCAAGATGGCTGTTCCCAAAAATTCAGTGGCATATTTGACTGCCCATGTGAAATCCATTGATAGATTCTCCTTAATATTTTTTAGACAATCCCTATTCTATCAATTTTTAAACCTTTTAGCAACAGATTTTCTAAAAGAATCCAAGGGGAAAACGCTTTTATTTCAAGTCTACAAAAAAAGACCTAACAAACGTCCTTTGTTAAGTCCAAATTTTAATTATTCTTTACGTTGTCCAAAGTCCTGAATCATCTGATCCATTTCCTCACGACTTGGTGTCGTTAGCATATAGAGATAGTCTCCTTGCAATTCAGCAAAGGCTACTGGCATGATTTTCTTTACTTTGAACTGTTGACCATATTTAGCGAGCAAGTCTTCTTCTGAATAAACATAGTTAGCATTGGCGCGACGAGATGTTGCCAAGCAATACTGGGTTTCAAACGGAGACTCTGGGAATGCTTCACCTGCAACGATAGCTGCATAGCCCTTATACAAATCAAAGAATGGGCATAGTTATAGACATCAATAGTGAAACCACCCGCTGGACGGTTATTGTACTCAATGGCGATATAATCATCACCCTCACGGAAGAACTCAATATGGAAGAAACGTTCCTTCATGCCAAATTCCTTGACAATTGCCTCACCATACTTGCGCAATTTTGGATCCATCTCTTTGAGAACGTAATAAGAATTGTCCATCTTGTAAATCATAAGATCGAGAGGTGTGTGAGCATAGTCAAAGGTCGTAGAAAAGACGATATTCCCATCTCTATCGACCAAACCATCGAAGGTACAGATTTCACTAGAGGTGACAAATTTTTCGAAGAAATAAACGGTTGAATGGTCCCACTCTTGCTTGAACTTGTCCACATCTTCCTGACTTTCTAGCTTATAGGTAGCTGCCGCTCCCACTCCATTATCAGGTTTGGCAATCATGGGAAGACCGATCTCTTTCACAGCTTTATCCACATCTGCTTCTGTTTCAATGACCGCACCTGGCACAACTGGAACTCCTGCTTTTTTGAAGAGTTTCTTCATTTCAGACTTGAACTTAGTCTTCTTAAGGTCTTCTGGTTTAGCACCAAAGACATTAAACTGTTCACGAAGGGCAGCGTCCAACTCTAGCCAGTATTCATTGTGTGATTCAATGCGGTCAATTGGACCATGTTTATAGAAAAGAAAAGCAACTGCACGTTTAACCTCATCGATATTTTCAAGATTATCAACTCGGAAATACTCAGTCAAGCTATTACGTAATGGTTCATCTAGTTGTTCATAGGGTTCTTGCCCAATCCCTAGAACTGTGATTCCTTTATTGGCTAGTTCAATACTAAATTGTTGGAAATTTTGTGGGTAATAGGGTGAAATTACAAGATAATTCATAAGCGACTCCTTTTATAGACTCATGTGATCAAGGAAATAAGGCATTTGTTTGCGCCACCATTCCCAGTCATGGGCGACATCATGTCCCCATTCTGCAAACCAGGCAGGAATTTGTTTTTGATCAAAGGCTTCTTTGAGTTTGTAGAAAGAAGGTAGGCCATCATGTTCCCACGCACCAAGGCCTGTACAGACCACAATTTCAGCTTGACGATAACGATCGATAAACCAGCCATCATTTTGATTCCAGATATAATCTACCGGTGAATTTTGATAGATGGCATCATCATTGTAGTAATCACCTACAAAGAAACGTGCGTCGTAAACTCCACTAAGGGCAATCACTTTGGTGAAGACATCCGGATGTTGCAGGAAGAAGTTTAGAGCATGGTAAGCTCCCATTGAGCAACCTGTCGTCATCATACCGTCGAACCAACCTGTTTTATGCTTGATAAAAGGAATAGCCTCTTCAATGACATATCGTTCATAGGCACGGTGCATTTCAGCTTGGTCATGCCCGTTTTTCCAAGTCGCAAGCCAGCTCTCGCTATCGACACTTGAAAGTGTAAAGAACTGAACACGGCCCTCCTCGATAAAGGACGCACAAGCATCAATCATGCCAAAATCATAGTATTCATTATGACTACCACCTGAAGAAGGAAAGACTACAATAGGGATACCCGCATGTCCATAACGGTTGACGTACATTTCACGATTTAGATTTCCACTCCAATGGCTAAGATGTTCAATATTCATATCCTGTCTCCTTTATACTAATTACCAATTTTCTGCAAAAAAGCGTAGACAAGCTGGAAGATTTTCTGACCATGGAATTTCATGGTGGATAGCCCCGGCTTGAACCTTGAGAGAGAGATTTTCCAACTCAACTCCTCCTGCTATCAAATCATGATAATAGCAAAGAGAAGAGTCAATATAGGCCTGCTTGATATTACCAGCCATGAGGGTCTTATCCGTGTCATCTGCTTCTTCCGTTCCAACATAGATAAAGACACGCTGGTCAGGTAATAGTTTTTTACGCTCCATATAGCGATCAAAGGCCTCTTGGTGAAGCCAGTTAGCAGATGAAAAGACACCCAAGCAGCCAATCTGGTCTTGATACTCCAAGCCGATAAATTGGGTAATATTCCCACCCAGAGAAGATCCTATCATGGCAGTGTGTTTACGATCTGATTTTGTCCGATAGTTTTCATCGATAAAGGGCTTAACCACTTCCATGACAAACTCTGCGTACTCGACACCTTTACCACCAAATTGTTGACCAGGGATGTTAGACTCTTGGAATTTCCATGCTGCATACTCGTTCATCCGTCCAAGTCCATCATTGTCAATAGCCACGATAATCATGCGACTGATATCCGGATTTCGCTTGATGGCTGGGATAATCTTCCAGGAATGGCCGACGTAGGATTCCTTACTATAAAAGACGTTTTGTCCATCATGGAAATACACGACTGGATAACTTCTATCCGTATCTTTCTCATAGTTTTTTGGGAGGAGAACACGTACGCGGCGCTCCTTACCTGTGTAGGGAACCACCAATTTATGCTCTCGCATTTTTAAATAAAAATAAGATTGATTCATTGTCAGAAAACTCTCTATATTCAAAAATTTTTATCTAATTATATCATAAAAATAGAAAAAGTCAGTTTCCGTCCAAATTTAGGGACAATAAACTAACTTTTTTTACTTATTTTATCTTTTTCCTCTGGTTTTTTTCTGATTAAAGGAGATCATCGATCAAATCATCGACCGCATCCTTCTCAGCCTGAGGTGTAATTTCAGTAATCATGATTCCCGCTACTGCTCTCTCAACCAAGCCTTCGACATCCATACGTGCTTCATACTGCTCTGCATTCTTAATCTTAGGATTTGTCTTCGGACGATCGGGCGCAAAAATGGTACAACAGTCCTCAAATGGTTGGATAGAGATTTCAAAGGTATCAATTTCTTGCGCAATATCAATGATTTCTAGTTTATCCATGGTCACAACTGGACGGATAATTGGTGTATTTGTGACAGCATTGATAGCCTGCATGCTTTCAAGGGTTTGGCTAGCTACCTGACCAAGACTTTCACCATTGATGATGACCAAACCATTTCGTACCTCACGGATACGATCTGTAATGCGCATCATAAAGCGACGAGTCAGGGTCATCAGATAAGCTTCTGGAGCCTTCGCCTTGATTTCTTCTTGGATCTCAGTAAAAGGCACTTCGATAAACTGGATATTGCCTCCGAACTTAGTCAATTTACGTGTTAAATCCTGGGCTTTCTTGAGGGCACCTGGACTGGTGTAGGGAGGGCTAGCAAAGTGAACAGCCTCGATATCTACACCACGTTTCAGTGCAAGATATCCTGCTACAGGCGAGTCAATTCCCCCTGACAACATGAGCATCCCTTTCCCTGAAGTTCCGACAGGCAAACCACCTGCACCACGAATGGTTTCATATGAAAGGTAGGCTGCTTCTTCACGAATCTCCACCTGAAGGTTAATGTCAGGATTTTTCATTTGTGCCTGCACATTTGGAATAGCTTCAAATACTGCTCCACCAAGTGTCTGGTTGAGTTCTCGACTATCTAGCTCAAAGTTGTGGTCGCTACGCTTACTTGAGATTTTAAAGGTCATCCCTTCCTGGTAGATGTCTTTCATAATCTTTTGGACAGCAGACTTCAGAACTTCTACGGATTTTTCAACCTTATATACTGGAGAAAAGTTTTGAATCCCGAAAACTTGCTTGAGAGATTCTGCCACTGGTTCATAATCTGCTCCATTCAGATAAGCATGGGCACGATCGCGATCAGCAGTGACTTTGACTTGAGGATAGATGGATAAAACGTCTGAGATATTATTACGTAGTTTATTGATGAAACGCATACGGTTTTTACCTTTGGTTGAAAGCTCACCATAGCGAATCATAATTTCTGAATACTGCATGAATACTCCTATCTTACTTTTTTAGTTTGATTGTAGATTAATTTCAACTTGGTCAAGAACTGCTCCACCTGACTCATATCATTTTCTAGATCCAGACTGAGACGAACTGCTGACTGGGCTTTATCCTTTTCAATGCCCATGGCAATCAGGGTCCCAGCAGGTTTCCCAGCCTTGGACGAACATGCAGAGGTTGTGGAGATGAAAATATCATAGTCTTCAAATGCATGAACAATGACCTCCCCACGAACTCCCTTAATCCCAAAGGTCAGAATATGAGGCGCAAAGTTTTCCTCACCTGAAAAGACAAAAATATCTGGATATTTGAGTAGAGCTTGACGGATAATCTCTTTCATCTGACTCGTTTTACTAGTAAACAAGTCTAATCTCTCCATAGCCAAACGTAGTGCCTTAGCTGTCGCTGCAATCCCTGCTACATTCTCAGTTGTGGAACGATAGTCACGCTCCTGACCACCACCAGTCAAAAGAGGCGTGATTTTCTTACCCGACTTGATATAGACAAAGCCAACACCACGAACTCCATGGAACTTATGGCTGGAGAAGGTTGCAAAATCAACTCGGTCTGTCAAATACTTTTCTGTTGGTATTTTTGCTAAGGCCTGAACAGCATCCACATGGAAAGAAATGGTTGGTTTATCTGCTAAAAGATTTGAAATGGCTTGGATGGGCTGGATGGAGCCGATTTCATTGTTGACTGCCATGATGGAGACTAAGGTCGTATCAGCTCGAAGCAAACTTGCCAAGGCCTCTACATCTACAAAGCCTTTTTTATCTACTGGTGCAAAATCCACTTCAAACCCTTGAGTTTTGAGCCAGAGAGCTGACTCCTTGACTGCTGGGTGCTCAATGTCAGATACAATAATGTGTTTGCCAAATTGCGCTTTTTCGAATGCAATCCCTTTGATAACCCAATTATCCCCTTCAGTACCACCAGATGTAAAGAAGATTTCCTCGCATTTCTTGCCAATCAAATCTGCAATCTGTTGACGAGAAGCTTCTAAAATTCGTGTTGCCTGATCTCCCAAACGATGGAGACTGGATGGATTTCCTACAATTTTCGAAGCGACCTGCATATAGGTTTCAAGAGCTTCAGGATAAGGCTTAGTCGTTGCCGAATTATCAAAGTATATCATGGTTTCTCACGCTTTCTAAAATCACTCCTTCTATTGTAACACGAAACAGTTCAGGCGACAAGAAAGGCAATTCAGGTTCATTTAAGTTTTTTTTAAAGATTTTGAGTATAATGAATCATGACAAAGGAGAGAAATTATGTCTAACTATCGTAGAAGTTCAAAAGCCCTAAGACCGAACACATCAAAAAAAGGATTCACTGTTTTTCAAAAAACAATTGCAACGATTGCTAGTATTTTAGGTTTGATTACGGCTAGTATCACGATTATGAATGCCTTTGATAAAGAAAAAGATAAAAAAGATACAAATCCGCACACAACCATTATCAAGGAAATCCAAAAGGAAGCTCCTGCTCAATCGAACGCTCCTGCTCAGAATCAAGGAAGTAACCAAGATACTAATTCTGCAAATAGTGGAGTTGACAATAAAAACAATAATGTTCAATCAGAAGAGACTACTCAAGCTTCTAACAACGTCCCAAAAATCAAACTGATGGAGTTGCTCAATCTGATACAGTTGCGACAGACAATAAAACAAATCCTTAACAATAAAGCTTCTCTCCAGTTTCGGAAAGAAGCTTTTTTTATTGTTGTAAGACTTTTCGAGGTTTTGTACCTTCAGCTGGACCGATAACACCAGCCATCTCTAATTCTTCCATCAATCGAGTTGCTCGGTTAAAACCAACTGATAAACGACGCTGAATCATGGAAGCACTCGCCTTTTGTGTCTCGATGACAAGGGCTTTTGCTTCTTCAAAGAGTGGATCACCAGCATCATCGCTAGAACCAAAGTCGCTTTCAGTCTCGGACACTTCTCCAGGGTCAAAGCTTTCATCATAGTCAGCATCTGCTTGGGACTTGATGAAGTTCACAATACGCTCGACATCATCATCTGAGATAAAGGAACCTTGAAGACGAACTGGATGGTTTTCATCGATTGGCTTAAAGAGCATATCTCCTCGACCAAGCAATTTCTCAGCGCCATTTCATCCAAAATCGTCCGTGAGTCTGTTCCTGATGAAACAGCGAAGGCTACACGAGACGGAACATTGGCCTTAATCAAACCAGAGATAACATCTACTGAAGGACGTTGGGTTGCAAGGATCATATGGATACCAGCTGCACGCGCCTTTTGTCCTAGACGGATAATAGCATCTTCTACTTCCTTGCTGGCAACCATCATGAGGTCAGCTAACTCATCGACAATCACAACGATTAAAGGTAGCGGTACTTGTTTGTATTCGGACTGAGCGTTAAACTCTTCTACCTTAGCATTGAAACCAGCGATATTTCGAACGCCGACTTTAGCAAAGAGTTCATAGCGGTTTTCCATCTCGTCAACAACCTTTTGCAATGCCTTGCTAGCCTTACGAGGATTGGTCACAACTGGAATCAAGAGATGAGGGATATCGTTGTAGACTGAAAGCTCAACCATCTTTGGATCGACCATCATGAATTTGACTTGGTCTGGGCGTGCTTTCATCAGAATACTTGCAATAATGCCGTTAACCGCAACAGATTTACCAGAACCTGTAGAACCGGCCACTAGCAAATGAGGCATTTTAGCTAAGTCAAAACTACGAGCTGTTCCGTTAACTGCTTTCCCAAGAGGAATTTCTAAAAGATTTTCAGGTTTTGTTTGTGATTGTTCCCAAAGTTCACGGAAGGATACAGTTGCAATTTCAGAGTTTGGAACTTCGATACCAACCAAAGATTTCCCTGGAATTGGAGCCTCAATACGGACATCCTTGGCAGCCAAAGCAAGAGCCAAGTCATCTGCTAGGTTGGAAATGCGATTGACACGAACACCTACAGCAGGTTTTACTTCGTACTTGGTAACGGATGGCCCAATTTCTGCTCTTTCAACCGTTACTTTAATACCAAAACTTGCGAAGGTTTCTTCCAAAATCTTGATATTCTCCCGAACGATTTTCTTTTCTTTAGACTGGTCTTTTGGTTTATCTGGGGCGAAAAGTTGCAAGCTTGGGAGTTTATACTCTAAGGCTTTTTTAGTAGAAAAATCGACTTCTACTTCTTCATCATCCTCTTCAGGTAAAACTTCTTCCTCAGGAATTGCAACTTCCTCAGGATATTCAAAATCGGCTTGCGGGAGAATAATCTCAGGCTCTACCCATTCTTCCTCTGGAAGTGGAGGAAAATCGTGCAGTGGCTCTTCTGATAATATTTCTCCAGTTTCCATATCTACAGGAGGCATATCAATCAAAGCCTGCTCTTCTCTTTCTTTCTCAAGTCTTGCTTGTTCTTCTGCTTCTCTTCGTGCCTTTTCTTCTTCACGCTTGATAAAGCGTTCTTGTTTTTTCTGCTCATGGCGCTCCATCCAGATAGCAAATTGAGCTGAGAGAAAATCAGCGATATCGTAGATAGACCATGGACTAATCAAAAGAGCACCGATTAAGACTAAGATTGCTCCGATGAAGTAGGTACCAATGTTTGAGAACAAAAAAGCTACCGGAATGTAGAGGATAACCCCTAGCAAACCTCCACCTGCAAAACTAGTCACTTGAAAGCTGGTTAAATCTTTAAAAATTTGTCCAGCTGTCCCTTGGAAAACGGCGTTTGCCATGCTAAATTTCCAAACCAGATAAGCTTGAAAGATGAGGAGTAAGCCTGCAAAAATAAAGAAGAAACCTGCTAACAAGCCTTCTTGTTTATGAATCCACTTAAATAAAAATAGATAGATTAACAGAGAAAAAATAGCTAGATAAGCCAAACTCCCCACGAGTAAGCGGATTAGGTTATAAACAGTAATTCCGACAGCTCCCCATTTTAGAGCTGCAAAAATTAAACAGATAGCCAAAGCTAAGGAAATCAACATTCGTTGAATCGCTTGTTTTCTTTCTAATTCTGCTTTAGACGGTCTACGTCTTGTTTTACTTGTATTCTTGTTTGCCATGCTTCTATTATACCATATTTCATGAACTTTCGAGGGGTTAAAAAAATGACTGACCACTTTCGTGTTCAGTCATTTGAATCTATTGTAATTATTTTTCTAATGGTTTACGAAGGTAACCATAAACCACACCACTAACAAGTGCTCCAATCAAGACAAAGACAAGGTAAAGAAGAGCATTTGTTGTAAGGGCGATAACGAAGATTCCTCCGTGTGGTGCCATGAGTTTGATATTTGCAAGACCAACAAGTCCACCTGCTACTGCTGAACCAAGGATGAAGCTTGGGATAGCACGAGCTGGGTCTGCTGCACCAAATGGAATCGCACCTTCAGTGATGAATGACAAGCCCATAACGATGTTCGTCAAACCAGAGTTACGTTCTTCTTTGGTAAATTTATTCTTGAAGAGAAGTGTTGCGACAAAGATGGCAAGTGGTGGAACCATTCCTCCAGCCATAACCGCTGCCATAGCTACTGAACCACCAGTAGCTACAGTTGCTGCAAGCGTACCTGTACCAAAGACGTAAGCTGCTTTATTGACAGGGCCTCCCATATCGACAGCCATCATTCCTCCAAGAACGATACCAAGAAGGACAGCTGAACCACCTTCAAGACCACCAAGGAAGTTATTCATACCAGTATTAATTGCGGCCATTGGGATGTTAACAGCTAGCATGACAAATCCTGTCAAGATTGTTCCAAAAAGTGGCAAGAGAAGGATTGATTTAGCACCTTCAAGTGAGCGAGGAACCTTCACGTATTTCTTAATCAAGAGCACCAAGGCACCTGCGATAAATCCACCAACAAGGGCTCCAAGGAAACCTGAAGACACACCTGCAAGAGCTGAAGTTGCTTCACCACCCTGAGCGTAAGGGATTTTACCAAAGGCATAACCTTCTTTGGCGATGGCACCAGCTACGAAACCAGCTACCAAGCCTGGTTTTTCAGCGATTGAGTAAGCAACATATCCTGCAAATACTGGAAGCATCAAACCAAAGGCTGACCCACCGATTTTCATGAACATAGAAGCTAGCTCATGGTAAGACCCAAGATTTCCAAGGCTCTCATTTGGAACCCCCAAAGCACCATCAATCAAGAAGGCAAGGGCAATCATGATACCACCACCGATAACGAATGGCAACATTTGGGATACGCCACTCATCAAGTGTTTGTAGAAGGCACCACCTAGACTTTGTTTTTCGCTAGATGCTGTTGAAGCTTGTACTCCATTAGCGGCACGATATACTTCAGCATTTCCAGAAAGAGCCAAGTTGATCAATTCTTCTGTCTTACGGATACCGTCTGCAACTGGACGATTGACCAATGGTTTGCCATCAAAACGATCCATCTCAACTGCTTTATCCGCAGCAATGATGACAGCTTTAGCCTTACGAATATCTTCTGCTGTTAATTTGTTGCCAACACCGCTAGCACCATTGGTTTCAACCTTGATACCAACACCCATTTCCGCAGCCACTTTTTGAAGAGCTTCTTGGGCCATGTATGTGTGGGCAATTCCTGTTGTACAAGCTGTAACTGCTACGATAAAGTCACCAGATTCATTTGCAGGAGCTTGAACTGGTTCTTGAGCTTTTTCTGAAGCTTGGTCAAAGAGTTCAATGACTTGATCAGCTGAAGTTACTTGACGAAGTTTGTTAGCAAAGCCGTCTTTCATCAAGTATTGAGACAATTCTGCCAAGGCAGCCAAGTGGGTATCATTAGCACCTTCTGGAGCCGCAATCATAAAGAAGAGGTCAGTTGGTTGCCCGTCTAAACTTTCGTAGTCAACACCCTTGTTTGACTTAGCAAAGAGAACTGTTGCTTCATTAACTGCAGCATTTTTACTGTGAGGCATTGCGATACCGTCACCCAAACCTGTAGAAGTCAAAGCTTCACGCGCTAAGATTCCTTCTTTAAAAGTTTCAAAATCTGACACATATCCGTGCTCTACCAAGCTATGAATCATTTCTTCGATAGCTGCTGTTTTTTCAGTTGCTTGCAAATCAAGCAGCATGACATCTTTTTCTTAATAAATCTTGAATTTTCATCTTTTTTTCTACCTCAACTTTTTCATAAGTTTCTTTAATAAATGCTGCAGTCGCCAAGTCATCTGAGAAGGTTGTTGCTGTTCCACAAGCCACTCCCCATTTGAAGGATTCCACTGCGTCTTGTGATTTAACAAACTCACCAGTAAATCCAGCAACCATCGAGTCACCAGCCCCAACTGAGTTTTTTACTGTTCCCTTGATCGGTTTAGCAAAGTAGGCTCCCTCTGATGTTACCAGAAGGGCTCCATCGCCAGCCATAGAGATAATAACGTTTTGAGCACCTTTAGCCAGCAATTCTCGAGCGTATTTCTCGATTTCATCAAGGCTTTCAAGTTTGACTCCAAAGATAGCTCCCAGTTCATGATTATTTGGTTTGACCAAAAGTGGTTGATAATCCAAACTATCAATCAAGGTTTGACCTTCAAAGTCACAGACTACTTGAGCGCCTGTCTGACGCGTCAAAGAAATTAATTCTTTGTAAACAACATTACCCAAGTTTTTAGCACTCGAACCTGCAAATACAACTGTATCTTCTGCTGTGAGATTTGAAAGAATGGCTTTTAACTCTTCAAGTTGTTCGGGCTCAACATTAGGTCCTGTCCCATTGATTTCTGTTTCTTGGTCGGCTTTAATCTTAACATTGATACGCGTATCTTCTGCCACTTGGACAAATTGCGTTTCAATTTGTTCTTCAACTAAAGTATCTGTGATAAATTTTCCAGTAAAGCCTCCGATGAAACCTGTCGCTGTATTTGGAATATCCAAACGCTTCAAGACACGGCTAACATTGATACCTTTACCACCAGCAAACTTATCATCACTATCCATACGATTAACACTACCAACTTCCACTTTATCCAGACGGACAATATAGTCAATAGATGGATTTAGCGTGACTGTATAAATCATACTTCGATAACCTCCGTTTTTTCTTTGATAGCTGGCAAGAGTTCGTGACCCTTGCTTGTAATAACAATTGCTCGTTTTATAGGCGCAACCTTAGCGAAACAAGACTGACCAATCTTAGATGAATCCGCCAAAACATAAGTTTGTTTGGCATTTTCTAAGATAGCTCGCTTAACAGCTCCCTCCTCCATATCTGGAGTTGTATAATAACCTTCATCTACACCGTTCATACCAATAAAGGCACGGTCAAAGTGTAATTGGTTAATCTGGTTGAGAGCTACACCCCCAATACTGGCATCCGTTGTCATCTTTACGCCACCACCAATAATGACTGTTGGGATTTGCTTATCCACTAATTGTACCGCATGGTGAATGGAGTTAGTTACAACGGTAATGTCTTTTCGCTCCAATTCCATAATGAGAAAGGCCGTCGTACTTCCTGCATCCACAAAGATAACATCTTTTTCTTTGATGAGGGAAGCTGCTTTTTGCGCAATCAACTTTTTCTCTTGAAGGTTTTTGACAGATTTTTCTTGAATAGTTTCTTCTTCTTGCAAGGAGTGAGGCAACTCTGCTCCTCCATGAACTCGGCGAAGTTTATTTTCCGATTCCAATTCATCTAAATCTCGTCTAACCGTTGATTCTGACGTGTCTAACAAACCCACTAATTTCTCTAGAGAAACGACTTTGTGCTTTCTTAGTTCTTCTAAAATTAACTTTTTCCTCTCGGTTTTTAGCATCTACTCACCTCCTGTTAACGATTACATTAATCATTCTATCACAAAAATCAAAGTCAAGCATTTTTTTATCATTTTCTTTCATTTTCTGTCAAACCTCCTTCAGCTTTTTAAATAAATTTGCAAGAAAGTAGGCTTTTATGGTAGACTAGGTTAGTAAATATTGGAAGATTACTCAAGAGGCTTAAGAGGTCGTGTTGGAAACGCGGTAGGCGTGTAACAGCGTGCGTGGGTTCGAATCCCATGTCTTCCGTATACAATCAAAAAAAGATACCCACGAAATCTTGGGTATCTTTTTATATGTTAGTTCTAAAACTAGGGTGAATTTCTTAGAAGATATCAAATAGTAATTTTACATTGAGGATGGTCAAGATGATGGAAACAATATAACCAAGAATAGTATTCCATTTTGCATTGGTAAATTCTCCCATCAATGATTTTTTTCGAGGTTAGATAAATCAAAGGGAAAATTGAAAATGGAAGAGCGATAGAAAGAAAGACCTGTGAATAAACCAACAACTGATCCAAGGTTTTTTCCTGATGACCAAACAAAACTGCTACTATGATGACAGGTAGCAAGGCAAAGAGACGAGTCGCCAAACGAATAAACCATTGTGGCAACCTCATATGCAAGAAACCTTCCATAACGATTTGTCCTGTCAAGGTACCTGTGATCGTCGAATTCTGACCACTGGCTAATAGGGCCAAGGCAAATAAAGTTGACAAGGTTGAGCTAGCTATGGCTCCCGCAATGGTAGAATCTTGTAAGGCATTATACATTTGAGAAAAAGCAGAAATTTCAGATGCATGTCCGAAGAAGAGGGCCGCCCCTAAGATTAAAAGAAGGGAGTTAACGACAAAGGCCAAGGATAACTGGAGATTTGAATCCCAAGTCATAAAGCGCACGGCTTTTCGAACATCATTTTTGTCCTTGTGATTGATTTTTCGTGTCTGTGACAAGGAAGAATGCAAATAGAGGTTATGGGGCATAACAGTTGCTCCCACGATCCCTAGTGCCAAAGTTAATTGACTTTCATGCTCTGGCAGAGGACTCTCAAATAAGGTTGCATTCGGTAGATAACCCTCAACGATTCCTTGGAAGCTTGGATGTGACAAAGCTACAAGATAGGTAAAAATTGCTAGAATGGATAAAATCAGTGTTGTAACGATAGCTTCAATCTTCTTAAAGCCAAATTTCATCAGAAGCAATAAGAGAAAAACATCCAACACGGTCAAGAGGATGGCTATCATAATCGGAATCTTAAAGAGAAGGTTGAGAGCAATGGCAGAACCGAGAACTTCTGCCAAGTCTGTCGCCATCAAGGCTAATTCTAAAATCACCCATAAACTATAACGAAGCCATTTGGGTGAATGATGAGCCGTTGCTTGAGCCAAGTCCATCTGGGCTACAATCCCAAGCTTTCCTGCCATCTGCTGAAGCTGCATGGCAATAAGAGATGAAATAAAGATGACAAACAAGAGACTATACTTATAGGAAGCACCACCGACTACGCTGGTAATCCAGTTTCCTGGATCCATATAACCAACTGCTACAAGAGCACCGGGACCTAAAAAAGCCTTTAAATTTTGCCAGAAATGATTATTATTTGGAGTCTCGATAGACTGATTAATCTCAGAAAGTGAAACTTTTTTTATGAGATGACATTTCTCTTTACCTCTTTCTAAACCTACCCTTTCACTGCTTATCATTACTGAAAGATAACCTAAACTCATAAGATACTGAAAATGACTGCGAAAAAAATACTGATAATTTTCATAAATTTTTATTAAGGCACCTTAATTATATCACAAAATTACTGAAGAAATTCAGTACCTGTTTTTATATTTAGGATACGGTGGAATGTTGTATCCTTTTGTGACTCCCTTTTTTTAAAAACAATACTAAGGAATATAAAAGAATAAAATAAAAAAACGTTGATTTGACAACGTTTTAGAAAGATTTACAAAACAATGTAAATTATTAATGGAGCCGGTGGGAGTCGAACCCACGTCCAAACACCTGCCAACATATTTGTCTACAACCATAGGTTATGTATTGTTTTAACAGTCCCTCGACACATAACTCAAGCCTAGGAACTGCGAGTCTATCAATCTCTTATCAAACTGCTAGACAAAGTTTGATCGTATCTCGCTAATAATAAGACCCATCATCAAACACGAGCAATCCGAATCGGGTCACGCCTGCTGGTTTTTAGGCAGCTAGAGCGTAAGATGTGTTATTTTTTGCAGTTATATTTAACTGAGCGTTTACGTCGCCACACGAGTTGCAAAATATGCCTCATAATGCCTGTCGAATCCGTAACGACCCCAAAAGACAATACAATTATTATACCCTATCTAGGTTTAAAAAGCAAAAAGTAGGCAAAAGCTTAGAAAATGTAATCTTTCAAGGCTTTTGATAAAGTCTGATAGCCAGAGACGCTAAGATGAAGACCATCTGTTGTATAGTCTGATTTGAGTTGTCCTTCCTGATCAAGTAATTTCTCAAAAACAGACACATATTCTACCTGCATATAGGCTGAAGCTAGCTCTTGATAGGCTTGGTTCCACGCCTTGATTTTCTCATTAGTACGAATGTAAACAGTCTGTTTGAAGTTCTCACTCTCATTGACCGGTAAGATAGAAACTAGCTTTATTTGTGACAGCGGATAATCACGAGAAATACTTTGAATCACGCTTTCAAGATTCGCTAATGCTTGACTCATCGGGACATCTTTACCGATGTCATTTGTCCCAATCAAAAGCACAATCTGATCCACCGCATCACCATAGAGATGAGCATCTAGGTTATCTAGCAAAAGTCCAGTCTGATAACCTCGAATCCCTCGATTCACAATGGTCTTGGTTGTCCCTAGCAATTCCTGCAAGGGATAATACTCAACAATAGAATCACCGATAAAAATGATATTGGGTTCGATTACTGAAATACGATTAAGTTCACGATACTTGGTTTGGATTTTCTCTTGCTCTTTTAGAAGCCATTTTTCTAATAGTTGTACTGCCAAGTTACTCTCCTTTTTCTAGCCAGTTTTCTAAAACTTGGTAAACACCCGCCTGACTGTTGGCTGGCGCAACCTTTGTCGCAACTTCCTTAACAGACTCTTCTGCATTTTCCATGGCATAAGAAATCCCTGCCAACTCTAACATTTCGATGTCATTTTCACTATCACCAAAGGCCATGATTTGTTCAGGTTTTAAGTTCCAACGTTTGAGCAATTCTTCTAGGCCCCATGCCTTATGAATCCCATCCTGTAAGATATCAATACAGCCATATCCACTAGAGACAGCACGAACATGACCTTCAAACAAGTCATTGATTTCCTGCAAAACTGCATCTGATCGTTCTTCACCAACAACCATACTCATCTTGAGAACACCACCGAATAAGCTGGAGTCAAATTCATCAACAAAGTGCATTCGTTGATAGAGCTTTTCAATCATCTCTGGAGTCATAAATTTATCAAGTTCTGTAAAAACAGTGCCTTCCTTAACAAAACCACCATTCATACCAGTGACGACAAACTGATCCTGGCATTCCCTACCTTTAAAATGGTCTAAAGCCCTATCAACCATGACATCATCCCAAGTTTGTGCCTGTAGCAATTTATCATTTTCGAATATACGAGCACCATTAGCAACCACGAGAACGACTCTATCTGCTAGATGTCCCAATAATTGTCGCATACGATGAACTTCATTTCCAGTCGCAATGACAAACCGAACGCCACGGTGGTCCAGCTTATCCAAAATTTTCTCTAAGCGAGGAAGGTCTAGTTGACCTCTTGGATCTAACAAAGTACCATCCATATCCGTTGCTATTATCTTAATTTCCATTGTGTCTCCTTGAGGTTCGAATCACTACCACTTCAAACCTACATGTTCATTCATTTCTTTATAGGCTGTATCAATACGTTCCTTGGTCGCCTCGTCTAACTGACTACGGTATTTCCCACCCTCAATAAATCTTCCAAGATATAGGTTTGGTAAAGATAGAGTGGGTATCCTTCTGGAGAATAACCTCCCTTAGGAGTTCGACTCACCCAGCTTGGATGTGCTTGAGCCGTCTCGATAGTTGTTTTACCAGATTTTTTCTTAATGGTCACATCCATGAGGACTCCACGTTCCGTCCACTTGGCATTTTCAACATCCTGCATGGTTTCAATCCGTTGATTTGAGATAAAATTCCCCATAGAGTAAATGATAAGCTTTTTGTCACCGTCTTTTTCAACCGTTTCAGCTGGTTCAACAACGTGAGGGTGACCACCAAAGATAATATCAGCTCCCCAATCAATCATTTTATGATAAAGTTTCTTTTGCTCCTCAGTCGGCTCAATTTGATACTCAACTCCCATCTGAGGCATGATAATTGTAATATCCGCCTCCTTCTCTGCTCGCTCAATTTCAGCCTTCATTTTATCTTCATCTAAGTCTGAAAGATAGCGATTATAATCCTCTTGAGAAATGCTTTGTTCAATGCCATTAAAACCATAGGAATAGGCTAAAATAGCAACTTTAATACCGTTGACTTCCTTGATAACTAAAGGCGCCTTATCTCGTGATTCATGGGTATAGACTCCGACTGGTGTCATTCCTGCCTTTTCAATAGCATCTGCGGTTGAAACGACTCCCTCAATCTGAGAATCCAAAATATGGTTATGAGCCAAGTCTAGCACTTGATAGCCTGCATCTTTTATAGCATCCATAACTTCACCAGGTGCATTAAACAAAGGATAACCTGCAAGATAGTGGTCTTTATTTACGGTTCCTTCAAAATCACCAAGAACTAAATCAGCTTGCTTCAGCCAAGGCTTTACGTATTCAAAATTTTCATGAAAATCGTAGGTGCCATCTGTCTTTTTTGCTGAAATATAAATTATGTCATGATAGAGCAAATCACCATTTGCCATGATGCGAGCACTTGTTTCCTGTTCTGTTACAGTAGTCTTCTCCTTAGAATCAGCACTCTGACTCACTGTAGTTGCACTACTATTTACTAAAGGAATTCCCTTTAGCCCTTCAGCTAATAAAGTCAATGCCATCGAAATAGCAACTACGATTAACAAAACCATAATAAAGGTTTTATTACTCCATTGGCGATAGTTTCTAAAAAATCGAATAAATTTCCTGACAAGCTGTAAAATAGGACCTTTTTGATTTCTACTACTGCGTTTTTCCATCTTTTTCTCCTTGCTTTTTGATGCAAGTCTCCTTACCTTATTATACCACAGACAAATTGGTATTTCCTTTTATTCTATAATTTTTTAACAGCTTCTGTGACTTTCTTTCTCATCTGATTTGTGTTATCATGTAAATGTAATGGAAGGAAGGAGAGAACATGTCTGCTATAGAACGTATTACAAAAGCTTCACATTTGATTGATATGAAAGATATTATTCGAGAGGGCAATCCAACCCTACGTGCAGTTGCCGAGGAGGTCACTTTCCCATTGAGCGATCAAGATATCATTCTCGGAGAGAAAATGATGCAATTTTTGAAACATTCACAAGACCCAGTTATGGCTGAAAAGTTAGGTCTACGTGGAGGAGTTGGACTTGCAGCACCACAATTAGATATCTCTAAACGCATCATCGCTGTTTTGGTCCCAAATATCACTGAAGATGGTGAAACACCTCAGGAAGCCTATGACTTACAAGCTGTTATGTACAATCCTAAAATCGTCTCACACTCAGTCCAAGATGCTGCTCTAGGTGAGGGAGAAGGTTGTCTATCAGTTGATCGAGCGGTCCCAGGTTATGTTATTCGCCATGCTCGAGTAACAGTCGACTACTTTGATAAGGATGGTGAAAAACATCGCATCAAGCTAAAAGGCTACAACTCAATCGTTGTACAACATGAAATTGATCACTTAAATGGTGTTATGTTTTACGACCGAATCAATGAAAAAGATCCCTTTGCAGTCAAAGAAGGTCTACTCATTCTTGAATAAAAAATCCCGTTGAAAAACGGGGTTTTATGTTATAATAGAGCCATGAAAACAAATGATATCGTCTATGGCGTTCACGCCGTCACTGAAGCACTTTTAGCAAATACTGGAAATAAACTCTATCTCCAGGATGATTTACGAGGAAAAAACGTAGAAAAAGTTAAGGAACTAGCTACCGAAAAGAAAGTATCTATCTCTTGGACTTCAAAAAAATCACTTTCCGAAATGACTGAGGGTGCTGTTCACCAAGGTTTTGTCTTGCGTGTTTCTGAATTTGCCTATACAGAACTTGAGCAGATTCTTACAAAAACACGCCAAGAAGAAAACCCACTACTGCTAATTCTTGATGGTTTAACAGACCCACATAATCTCGGTTCTATCTTGAGAACAGCGGATGCAACCAATGTTTCAGGTGTTATTATTCCCAAACACCGAGCTGTCGGCGTCACTCCTGTCGTAGCAAAAACAGCAACAGGTGCGATTGAACACGTTCCTATCGCCCGCGTGACCAACCTCAGCCAAACCTTGGACAAACTTAAAGAAGAAGGTTTTTGGACATTTGGGACTGATATGAATGGAACTCCTTGCCATAAATGGAACACAAGTGGCAAAGTCGCCCTCATTATCGGAAATGAAGGAAAAGGTATCTCAAGCAACATCAAGAAGCAAGTGGACGAGATGATCACCATACCAATGAATGGTCACGTACAAAGTCTCAATGCCAGTGTTGCTGCTGCTATTCTCATGTACGAAGTCTTCCGAAATCGATTATAAAAAGTTTCCAATCATTTGATTGGAAACTTTTTTTAACTATGTTCAGTAATATATTTATAGGCTTCTTGACCTGCAATAGCGCCATCTCCAACTGCTGTTGTAACTTGGCGAAGGTCTTTCTGACGAACATCCCCAACTGCAAAGACTCCTGCAACACTTGTCTTCATGTGGTCATCTGTCACAATCCAACCTGCCTGGTCTCGAATCTGCAACTCTTGAACGAAGTCACTAACTGGATCTAATCCAACATAGATGAAGACACCACCAAAGGCTTGTTCTGTCACTTGTCCTGTTTTAACATTTTCAATGACAACTGACTCCACACTGTTCTCACCCTTGATTTCTTTGACAACAGAATCCCAAATGAAATTGATTTTTTCATTGGCAAAAGCTCTATCTTGCAAGACTTTTTGAGCACGAAGTTCATCACGACGGTGAACGATAGTTACAGTTTTGGCAAACTGCGTTAAGAAGATTGCTTCTTCAACTGCTGAGTCACCTCCACCTACAACCAACAAATCTTGGTCACGGAAAAAGGCTCCATCACAAACGGCACAATAAGAAACACCACGGCTATTGAGCTCTTCTTCACCTGGAACTCCCAAGAGACGGTGCTTAGAACCTGTCGCTACGATAACTGTACGAGTTTCATAAACTTGGTCGTCTGTTACGACTTTTTTAAATTCACCATGGTCCTCAACAGTTTCAACAAAGCCATAGAGGTGTTCAACTCCAAGATTTTCAAGAGGTTCAAACATCTTTTCAGCTAATTCTGGACCACTGATATTGGCATAACCTGGATAGTTTTCAATATCAGAAGTATTATTCATCTGACCACCAGGAAGGCCACCTTCAATCAAAGCAACTTTCAGATTACTGCGTGCTGCATACAAGGCTGCAGTCATCCCAGCAGGACCTGCACCGATAATAATCGTATCGTACATTCTCTTTCCTTCTTTCTTGTTGTAACTATTTTTATTCTAACGGATTATATCCTATTTAACAACTATTATGCCTTGAGAACCAACAAGATACTCATGGTTGCAAAAGACAGTACTGGAATTATCAAAACTCCAATCATAATCATATCGTAGAGGTGGGCTTGACGTTCCTTAGCAGTTTTATCGACTCCTGATAGAGCTCTAAAACCAATCCAAAGCCCTAAAACCAGTAAGACCAGTAGTATCGTCAACACTAAACTCTCTAAATATAAAGCAAATAGCTGGACTAACATGCTCTCTCTCATTTCTATTAATTTTAAAGAGCAAACCCAGTTAGCTTAGCCAACTGAGTTTTTCTTATCTTCTATTATATCAAATGTAGGTCCGTTTGTAACTAGCAAAGAATTCTTTTGTTCGTTCTTCTTTCGGATGATTGATAATCTCATCTGGTGTTCCAGACTCAATAATCTTTCCTTTATCCAAGAACAAAACCTTATCAGCCACTTGAGAGACAAAGGACATGTCATGACTAACCAAAATCATGGTTTGGCCTGATTTAGCGGCATTAGCTATAGATCTTTCTACCTCACCAACCAATTCTGGGTCCAGTGCTGAAGTTGGTTCATCTAAGAGCAAGACGTCCGGTTTCATGGCCAAAGCACGCGCCAAGGCTACCCGTTGTTTTTGTCCACCTGACAAGTGACGAGGATAGTGTTGTTGACGATCAGATAGACCAACCTTAGCCAACTCTTCTTTGGCTATCTTAGTCGCTTCTTCATCTGATAGTTTTTTAACTACTACCAAACCTTCCTTGACATTGTCTAAGGCCGTTCTACGCTCAAACAGATTGAACTGTTGGAACACCATAGATAGTTTGCGACGAAGAGTCAAGATTTCTTCTTGCGTAATTTGAGAAAAATCCACTTTGAAATCATCAATCTGAATACTTCCACTATCGGGAGTTTCTAGGTAATTTAGGCTACGAAGAAAGGTTGATTTCCCAGCTCCTGATGAACCAATAAGAGCAACGACCTCTCCTTTTTGAATATCTAAGTTCAGATGGTCCAAAACGGTCTGACCTGAAAAGGATTTGCTTAAATTTGAGATTTTAATCATTAGCGAAGCTCTCCTTTCACATCTGTCTCAACATTATCTGGTGCTGAAATCGCCATTTTTCTTTCAATGAAACGACCAAGATTTTCAATAGCAATATTTACAACCCAATAAACTAGAGCTACTGAGATAAAACGTTCGAAGTAACGATAGTCTGCACCACCTAAGATTTGAGCTTGGGCAAAAACTTCTACGACACCTGCACTAAAGGCGAGGGAAGTTCCCTTGGTCAATCCAATGAGGGAGTTAATCAAGGTTGGTGTTGCAACCACGGCTGCATTTGGAATAATCACACGGCGATAAACTTGTGCACGTGTCATCCCAAGACTACGAGCAGCTTCAATCTCACCTGGATTTACAGAAAGAATGGCTGCACGGATAGTTTCACTAGCATAGGCTGCCTCGTTAAAGGCAAAGGCTACAATCGCAAACGCTGCAGCTGGAATCGCATTGATATTAAATGCAGTTCCCCATTGTTGATTCAATGCTTTAAGTGCCAAAGGAATTCCGTAATAGGTCAACATGAGTTGTACTAAAATAGGAGTTCCTTTTAAGAAACTAACAAAAAAGGCTTGTAATGGATAAAGAATTCTAACGCGATTGATTTTTACAATGGCAAAAAGCAGGGCTAGCATAATTCCAAAAAAAGCACCAAATACAGTCAACATCAAAGTTGTCGGTAATTGCTGTACTATTCTTGGAATCCCATCAAAGACAGAACGCCAACTAAAAGAGTTTGCCGTCTGGGATATATTGCATCAAATTTTGATACCAATCAGATGCTAAAAATCGTTGTAACATTCATAGAAACATCCTCTCAAGATAATGATTCATTCTATCATACTTATGCTCTAATTAAAAATATTTTGCTATGAGCATATCAGATTTCATCTACCTTCTAGTTTATCATACTTTTAAAAGTGGGAGGTTATATTTTTATCTATCAAGGAGATAGACAAAAACTAATTCAGATCCAAGTTATTGTATGTTTTTACGATAGCCAATTTGTTTTTACAAGACCATTTTCAACTAGTATCGGACGTTTTAACAGCATACCATCACTAGCTAAGAGTTTGGCTGCTTCTTTGTTTGACAATGTTCCAACCTTATCTTTCAATCCGAGTTCACGATATTTGATGCCACTAGTATTGAAAAAAATTGCTTCAATTCAAACCCGAAGTTTCGAGCCAGTTTAAAATGACCTTTTCACTCGGAGTCTCTTCAACGATATGAACGTCTTTATATTCTAGTCCAAGTTGATCTAATTCTTTCTTAGCTTTTTACAAGTTGTACATTTTTGGATATTCGATAAATTCTAACATTTTTTTCTCTTTCTATTTTTTTATTTTTCTTGATAACTTGCACCTTCATGATTTAAGAGCCAAAGCCTTCTTTTTCGAGCCCCCCAAGCATAGCCTGTCAGACGTCCTCCAGCACCTAGCACACGGTGACAGGGGACAAGAATAGACCAGGGATTGCGACCTACTGCTCCTCCGACTGCTTGGGCAGAAGCCACTTGCAAGTCCTTAGCTATTTGTCCATAGTTAACAGTCTGTCCAAAAGGAATTCCACGCAAGTAGTTCCAGACTCTTTTTTCGAAGTCACTACCGACAGGAGCTAAAGGCATCTCAGATAAGTCTTGATCTTGCCCCTTAAAATAAGTCTCTAAATAGGAAGTAATTTGATTTAAAATGGGATGACTTTCAACAAGAGTTACATCATTTTCAGATAATCCCTTCTCAAAATCGCTCTCTTCTTCAATCCATATCCCAAACAGACAGTGGTCATCTGCTATCAGAGATAGGGGACCAATCGGTGACTTGTACAGAATCTTTGCATACTTTTTAGACATTCGATTTTAATTTTTGGTAGGCCAAGCGTTCCCCATCTACTGGAACTTTACCAACTTGTTTAAAACCTAACTTCTCAAAAATATGTTGCATAGCTTTGTTTTTAGCGTGCGTATCCGAACGAAAATCTAGGTAATCAAAGCCTTCAATCAAGCCTTCCAAGAAGGTCTGGGCAACACCTTGCCCTTGCATATCACTAGCGACAGCAATACGGTGAAAAACTAGATACTCTGACTCTCTTCCTTCCCAGCTTCCATCATAAATTGCTTCATAGGCTTTTTCTGGGCTCTTGGTTACTGTTGCATAAGCTAAGAGCTCTCCTTCTTCCAGGGCTACATAAGCCTGACCTGAGATAATATCTTCGATAATCGTATCAGTATTTGGATAACCATTTTGCCACTGAGTGCTACCAGCTTCTGCTAAACATTTCTTGGCTCCCTCAATCACCTGCATAATCGCATCAACTTCGTTTGGGAAGGCTAAGCGAATCTCCATCATCTTTCCTCTTTTCATACTATTTTCTCTCATCATAGCATAATTTAATTCTTTCTACAAGCAGTTGAGGCTTGACTTTTAATTTCTATTATTTTTATAATCTAGTTATCAAAACTAGATAAAAAGGAGTTAGAAATGAAAACTTTTTTTCCTATCCAAGATGGGAAGAAATTCCAAATATCAATCTCTATCTGGACCAGGTTTTACTCTATGTTAATCAAATCTGTCCTCCAGTTTCTCCAGATAAGGAGAAAGGTTTGACAGCATCCATGGTTAATAACTATGTCAAACACGGCTATTTGACAAAACCTGAAAAGAAAAAATACCAACGTAAACAAATTGCTCGTTTGATTGCTATTTCGACTCTTAAGTCTGTTTTTTCGATTCAGGAAATCGCTCAAACCCTTAATACTCTACAAACAGAAACGAACTCAGAAGAACTTTACAACGCTTTTGTGAACTATATGAATGAAGACAAAGACCCAGCTAATCCTATTATCCGAGCAAGCTGCCAAACGGTCAAGCTCTATCATCAAACACTAGCACTAGTCTATACAGAAACCGAAGAGGAGGAAACAAATGAATACTAGCTTAAAACTTAGCAAGCGACTTAGTTTTGGAGAAGAAATAGCTAACAGTGTCACCCATGCTGTTGGGGCACTTATCATGCTGATTTTACTTCCTATTTCATCAACCTACAGTTATGAGGCCCATGGATTTTTATCATCCATTGGTGTTTCGATTTTTGTCATCAGCCTGTTTCTCATGTTTCTTTCATCCACTATTTATCATTCTATGGCTTATGGTTCCACTCATAAGTATGTGTTACGGATTATTGACCATTCCATGATTTATGTAGCAATCGCTGGATCTTATACTCCTGTTGTTTTGACCCTGATGAATAACTGGTTTGGTTATCTGATTATCGCCATTCAATGGGGGACAACTATTTTTGGTATTCTTTATAAAATCTTTGCCAAGAAGGTCAATGAAAAATTCAGTCTCATCCTCTACCTCATCATGGGATGGCTAGTTGTAGCAATCTTACCAGCAATTATCAGCCAAACAAGTCCAATGTTCTGGTGTCTCATGGTATCAGGAGGTCTTTGCTATACAGTTGGTGCTGGGTTCTACGCTAAGAAGAAACCATACTTCCATATGATTTGGCATCTCTTCATCCTAGCAGCCTCTGCTCTCCAATACATTGCCATTGTTTATTATATGTAAAAAAAGAAGTTGGGAAAATCTCAACCCCTTTTTTATTTGCACATATTGATAAAATACTGGTGCAAGCGAAGATCATTTGTCAATTCTGGATGAAATGAAGTTACTAGCATATTCTTTTCTTGAGCAGCCACGATTTGATGATTCACTACTGCCAGAACATCAACATCCTTACCAACTTCACTAATAATAGGTCCACGGATAAAGGTCATGGGAATTTTGCCAACACCCTTACAGTCTGCCTCAGTATAAAAGCTTCCTAGCTGACGCCCATAGGCATTACGCTCTACTACTGTATCCATAGTCGCCAGATGACTTTCCTCTTGAGAAGCGATTTGTCTCGCTAGCAAAATCAAACCGGCACAAGTCCCAAAGACTGGTAAGCCATTGAGAATAGCTTCTCTTAGAGGGAGTATCATATTCTGGTCACGTAAGAGTTTCCCATAGCTGTCGACTCACCTCCTGGCAAAATCAAACCTGAAAGCTCACTTCGATGTTGCTGAAAATCTTCTAGATTTCGCAATTCAATACTTTCAACTCCTAGTTCAGCAAGCACTTTTTCATGTTCTACAAAGGCTCCCTGCAAGGCTAATATTCCAATTTTCATCTATTTTCCTCGCTCAGCCATGAGAATTTGGATTTCATTTTCATTGATACCAACCATGGCTTCACCTAAATCTTCAGAGATTTCAGCTAGAATTTGAGGATTTTGATAATTCGTAACAGCTTTAACAATAGCTGCAGCACGTTTGACAGGATCACCTGACTTGAAAATCCCTGAGCCGACAAAGACGCCTTCCGCACCGAGTTGCATCATAAGAGCGGCATCTGCTGGTGTTGCCACACCTCCAGCTGCAAAGTTGACAACTGGTAATTTTCCATGTTCGTGGACGTATTGAACTAATTCTACTGGAACTTGGAGTTCTTTTGCTGCGACATAGAGTTCATCTTCACGGAGATTTTGAATGCGGCGGATTTCTTGATTCATCATACGCATATGGCGGACTGCTTGAACGATGTCTCCTGTTCCAGGCTCTCCTTTTGTACGAATCATAGAAGCACCTTCTGCGATACGACGCAAGGCTTCTCCTAGGTCTTTTGCACCGCAAACAAAAGGAACTTGGAATTCTTTCTTGTCCACATGGAAACGATCATCAGCTGGAGATAGTACTTCACTCTCATCGATATAGTCAATCTCGATGGCCTCTAAAATCTGAGCTTCAACAAAATGCCCAATTCGAACCTTAGCCATAACTGGAATGCTGACTGCTTCTTGAATTTCCTTGATCATCTTAGGATCACTCATACGAGAGACACCACCGGCCGCACGAATATCAGCTGGGATTCGCTCCAAAGCCATAACTGCTGCTGCACCTGCAGCCTCTGCAATTCTTGCTTGTTCGGGGTTTTGAACGTCCATGATGACGCCACCTTTAAGCATTTGCGCCAAATTTTTATTTAATTCATAACGATTTTCAGTCATTTTTTCTTCCTCAATAGTTGTATTGGTAGCTACATATTTATTGTAAGGTAGAAATGACTCAAGAACAAGATAAAAAAAAACGATTTGTCCGGGTACAGTTATCTAAACATAAAAAAGTACCCACTACGGGGTACTCTTATTTCTTAGATTTTTTAATGCTTTTCACAAGATAAAACAGATATCCTGAAACCATGTAGGCAACAAAAATGATACCGGCCCATCTAAAGACAAATCCCCATCCATGTTTATTGGCATTTAAGAAGAAATAGGGGAAAGGACTATCCTTAGCATTAGGGACATCCATCTTTAGAACAAAACCGTTTAAGAGGGCAAAAATCATATAAAGCAAAGGAAGACTAGTCCAAAGCATGGGATCAACCAACTTATATTGGCGACTCTTGTCAAAAATAATTGTATCTGCTAAAAACCAGAGAGGGACAATATAATGGCAAAGGAAATTTTCCAAACGGTAAAAATCTGTCGTCAAAGGAGCTAGCATGAAATGATAGATGACACAAGTAATCATAATACTCATAGTGACGCCACCTTTGAGACGTAGAATACCAGAACTCTGCCAACTATCACCGCCACTACGCATCTTTAACAAAAGATAACCTGTAAAAAGTGCAACCAAAAGGTTAGAAAGTACAGTGTAGTAAAAGCAACATCCCTAAACCACCTCGCTTTGGTGATCTCCAAGTATACACCGGTAAAGGCTGCTATAAATAAAAAAAGATACGACTATAAAATATTACTTTTTCGTTTTTAATCATGATTAAATCTTCTTCACAAATTCTGATTTAAGTTTCATAGCGCCAAAACCATCAATTTTACAGTCGATGTTGTGGTCACCTTCTACAATACGGATGTTTTTAACACGAGTTCCTTGCTTCAGGTCTTTAGGTGCACCTTTTACCTTAAGGTCCTTAATCAAAGTGACTGTATCTCCATCAGCTAGTTTATTTCCATTTGCATCGATGGCAACAACTCCTTCTTCAACTTCTGCTTGCTCAGCAGGATTCCACTCGTAAGCACATTCTGGGCAAAACAAGAAGTGTGCCATCTTCATATACGTATTCTGAATTACATTTTGGGCAATTTGGTAATTGACTCATGTTATCTCCTTAAAAAAATTTATGATTATTTGATTGTCAAATTTTTCTTTAACAGCAACTATTATACCTTAAAAGAGGCTATTTGACAAATCATGATAAAAAAACGATCAACCGAAATTCAGTTCATCGCTTTTAAAGTTTCTTATAAATGTTTTTGGGCTTCTGATTTGATCTTTTCAACAACCTCTAAAATAGAGAGTCCAGTTGTATCCAAATAGATTGCATCCTCAGCCTGTTTAAGAGGCGAATTTCACGATGACTATCTTTATAGTCACGCGCAGCAATCTCTTCTTTCAAAGTTTCCAAATTCGTTTCAATTCCCTTTGAAAGATTTTCTTTGTAACGACGTTCTGCACGTTCATCTACAGATGCTACAAGAAAAATCTTCAATTCAGCCTTGGGCAAGACCACTGTACCAATATCACGACCATCCATGACAATACCACCTTGCTGGGCAATCTCTTGCTGAAGGGCTACCAATTTTTCACGAACAGCTGGAATCGCCGCAAAAGCAGAAACAGCATTGGTTACTTCATTTTCACGGATTGGATTTGTCACATCAACATCTCCAACAAAAACAAGCTGTTCTCCTGTTTCGGCGCGACCAAAGCTAATCGGATATTGTTCCAATAATTCAAGAAGTCGAGAAGACTCTTCTGGGCTTACTTGGTTGTTTAAAGCAATATAAGTAGCAGCACGATACATAGCACCCGTATCCAGATACGTATAGCCAAAGTCTTTAGCAATAATCTTAGCAACCGTACTCTTACCACTGGAAGCTGGCCCATCAATAGCAATCTGAATTGTTCTCATCGTCACTCCTATCTTATCTTAAGGACATCACCAGGATTTGCAAACCAAGTTCCAGTAGACATATGACCAGGGTTTAAAGCTTCAAGTTGAGCAATGGAGATTCCAGCTCGAGCAGCAATGGCTGCTTCACCCTCTCCTGGCAAGACTGTAATTGTTCCTTCAGAATCAGTATGCGCTTCTGTATGTTCTTGTTGGGTTGTCTCTCCTTCAGTTACCTCTGTAGTCTGAGTAGTAGTAGCTACTGTTGTAACTTCTTCTACTTTTGGTGCTGAAGAATCATAAAAATCTTTCAGTGTCGAAGTGCGGTCACTTCCGCCAGATGACAAGTAGATCAATACAACTATCATTCCAACAACAATCACAAAGAAAAGAATCGCTAAAACAGTTAAAATGCGATTAGCCAAGATACCTGAATCATCTTGATTACGATGGCGACGTTCTGATCTTGTTTCTTCTTCCTGGCTTTCATAAATATCTTCTTGCCACGGTTCCTTTTCCATACCTTACTCCTTGAGTTTTTTTTAGTTTCTTATTACAATATAAATATGAAGATTAGACTTATACCTGAACGTTGCATTGCCTGTGGGCTCTGCCAAACCTACTCAGAATTATTTGATTACCATGATAATGGAATCGTCCGTTTTTTCGATGATCCTGAACAATTAGAGAGAGAGATTACTTGCACCGACGACATTTTAGAAGCCGTTAAAAATTGCCCTACCCGCGCTCTAATCACAGAAGAATCTTGAATTTTGGTGGAGCATAGACTTCTATTTTCCACTCCCTCTAGTTTAGCATATTTTTATAGAAATTTATAGTCTTTTTACAGACTTATTTTATTCTATTTTTATTTGTTTATTGGACTTTTTTTCTATAACTGATAGATTTTTTTAGTTAGTGTTTTTCTATCGATTATTAAAAAAAGAGAAATTTCTTCCTCTTTTTTTCTATAATATCGCTTTTATTTAATCTTCAAATCCGTTTGGATGTTGACTTTGCCAACGCCATGCATCTTCACACATCTCTATAATACCAAGTTCTGCTTCCCAACCGAGCTCTGCTTTGGCTTTTGCTGGATCTGAGTAGCAAGCTGCGATATCACCCGAACGACGTTCAACGATACGGTAAGGAATTGGACGTCCGACTGCTTTCTCCATATTTTGGATAATTTCAAGGACAGAATAGCCTTTTCCTGTACCAAGGTTATAAATGTTTAGTCCTGAACCTTTTTGAAGTTTCTTAAGTGCTGCAACGTGCCCTTTTGCAAGGTCAACGACGTGGATATAGTCACGGACACCTGTTCCATCTACTGTATCGTAATCATCTCCAAAGACTTGAACTTGTTCTAACTTACCAACTGCAACTTGTGTAACATATGGCAAGAGGTTGTTTGGAATACCGTTTGGATTTTCTCCTAGGTCTCCACTCTTATGTGCTCCGATCGGGTTGAAATAACGAAGTAACACAACGTTCCATTCTGAATCGGCTTTATAGATATCTGTCAAGATTTCTTCAAGCATCAGTTTTGTACGACCGTAAGGGTTGGTAGCTGAAAGAGGGAAATCTTCTAGGATTGGAACTGTATGTGGATCTCCATAAACTGTTGCTGATGAGCTGAAGATGATGTTCTTACAGTTTGTCTCTTCCATAACTTTCAAGAGACTAACAGTTCCAGCGATATTGTTATCATAGTAGGCAAGCGGAATACGTGTAGATTCTCCTACAGCCTTCAAACCAGCAAAATGGATGACTCCTGTTGGTTCTTCATGTTTGAAAATATCACGAAGTGTATCTGTATCACGAATATCTGCTTCGTAGAAAGGAATTTCTACTCCTGTAATTCTTTCAACTACTTCTAGGCTTTTACGACTACTATTTACCAAATTATCCACAACAACTACTTGGTGTCCAGCTTGGACCAGTTCGATGACAGTGTGAGTTCCGATAAAACCTGCTCCACCTGTTACCAGAATTTTTTTCTTGCATTTTATTTCCTCAATTCTTGGATTATTTTTCATTTTTACCATTTTTTTGATAGGGAAAGTCACTTTACTTTTCCTAATACTACCGTAAAAACTAGGTAAAAGATTTACGATTGTTTCTTTTTAATATATCTTTCAGTTAGATAATCTGCCGGATCTAATACTCCACTTCTTCCCCTGAAGCATTTGGGCTAGATGATAACCGATAATAGGACCCGTCGTTAACCCTGAAGATCCTAAACCACTCGCTGTATAGACTCCTGATAAGTTTGGAACCTGTCCGAAAAATGGAGAGAAGTCACTTGTATAAGCACGAATACCCACACGTTCACCAGATGAAATTGCCTCAGCCAGGGCTGGATAAAATGGACTCGCTGCCTCAGCCATTTGTTGAAGCAAATTTTCATCAACTGTTAGGTCAAATCCCATATCATTTTTCATGAGTAGCTCCCTAGAGACAACTTCCCACCTGGAAATGGGATCAAATCCCACTCTCCTTCTGGCATAACCACAGGGTAGGTTCCCATGTCTTGTGGCACTTGATAATCTCGGAGTTGGCCTTTTTGAGGACGAACATCAACCTCATAGCCTAAAGGCTCCAAAATATGTCCAAGCCAAGCTCCTGTGGACAAGATAACTTGGTCAAACATTTGGTTGTCTATTTGATAACCCGATGCTAAGGGATTTAGACTGACCTCTTTCTTTATCACCTTCACTTGACTGGCTTCAAGCAAGCGACTAACTAAAAGTTGCCCATCTACTCGAGCCCCTCCAGAAGCATAGAGCAATCTCTCAAATCCCTCTAATCCAGGGAATAGACTACTTGCAGCAGCTTGGTTCAAAATGGCTAATTCGCCAATTAAGGGAGATTCATCTCTACGTTGCAAGGCTAAGTCATAGAGTTCCTCGAGCTTGGAATCATCTTTTTTGAGAAGAAAGACACTGAGCGCTGGTAGAAATCAACCTTTTGACCAGTTTTTTCTAAATCAGCCAATAAATCTACATAAAAATCCGCTCCCAAGCGCGCCATCTTGTACCAAGCTTTATTACGTCGTTTAGAGAACCAAGGACTGATGATTCCTGCAGCTGCCTTGGTCGCTTGTCCGTGCCCATGATCAAAGACAGTTACTTCGACATCTGCTTCTTTAGAGAGATAGTAGGCGGCTGTTGCCCCTACAATCCCTGCTCCTACAATGGCAACTTTTTTCATTTTTTATACCTTCTAATTAGATATGGTGGAAAGGATTGGTCGATGCCTGACTTGCGATAACTTCGAGAGACCAAGCATTCTCTTTCTTCCATTCGTTCAAGAGCTCTGCAATTTTTTCGATAAAAAGTACTTCGATATAGTGTCCCGGATCTAGAGCCAACAAACCATCTGACAGCATATCTTGGGCAGTGTGGTAGTATATGTCTCCAGTAATGTAGACATCCGCTCCTTTTGCTAATGCATCAGGATAGAATGATTGACCACTTCCACCACAGATAGCCACTCTTGAGATTGTTTTTTGCAAATCGCTCTCTTGATAATACACCATACGAAGGCTATCTAGATTAAAGACTTCCTTAACATGGTCAGCAAATTCCTTAAATGTTTGATGTCTAATAGTGCCAATACGACCAATCCCACGTTCGGGACCTGTTTCCTGCAGATAAGTTGTATCCTCAATACCCAATAGTTGGCAGAACCAATCATTAAGACCATTTTCAACAATATCGATATTAGTATGACTGACGTAGACAGCGATATCATGCTTGATGAGATTGATATAAATCTGATTTTGAGGACGACTAGCTACCAAATCCTCGATCGGACGAAAGATAGGGGCGTGCTTAACGATAATCAAATCAACATCCTTTTCAATAGCTTCAGCGACTGTCTCTTCACGGATATCAAGAGCAACCATGACTTTTTGGATATCCTTATCTAGAGTACCAATTTGCAGACCACGACTATCACCTTCCATAGAAAATTCTTGTGGGCAATAGGCTTCATAACGCTTAATCACTTCACTTGCTTTCATGGAGCACCTCCTTGATGGCTTGAATTTTATCTGCTAGAACCTGACGTTCTTCTTGATTTTTTTCTGGAATTTGACTAAGGGCAAACTCAAGCTTAGTAGCTTCTTTTTGCCATTTTTGGATGAAGACTGGACTGACTTCTTTGGACAAGAAGGGGCCAAAGCGAACATCAGTGGCTGATAAATTCATTTCACCAGCTTCTGCAACTATGATCTCATAGAATTTCCCAGCTTCTTCTAGGATACTTTCTGCTATGATTTGAAAACCATGCTCTTGTAGCCAAGAACGCAACTCATCTTCTCGGTTATTCGGTTGAAGAATCAAACGCTCAATATTGGCTAGTTTGTCCAATCCTTCTTCTAATATCGTAGCAATTAAACGGCCACCCATTCCAGCAATAGTGATGACAGAGACCTGGTCACTTTCTTCGAAAGCTGCTAAACCATTGGCTAAACGAACCTGAATTTTTCTCAGTCAAACCATGACTTTCAACATTTGTAACTGCAGATTGATAGGGACCTTCTACAACTTCTCCTGCAATAGCACGTTCGATATGACCCTTTTTCAACTAATTCAATCGGTAAATAAGCATGGTCGCTCCCAACATCAAGTAAAACGGCTCCTTGCGGAACAAAAGAAGCTACCGTTTCTAATCTCTTTGAAATCATCTTTCTCTCACTTTCCAAAAACTCTATTTCCCTTTTATTATACCATATTTTAGCTAGCAATCCTGTACCAAAAAAGACCGCAATCTAGGATTGCAGCCTTTCTTTATCTTTCTAGTTTGATAACGACTTGTCAGGATGAAAATGACAGCAAAGATGACCATCATAATACCATAGACAGGTAATGTTTGTCCTGTCAATGTTGAGATCTCAAGTAGTTTTTTTGAATTCTTGGGAAATAGAGCTGTTCCAAGGAAGCCACCAACTGACCAAATAATCAAGAGAACACGCCATAGACTAAATGGCAAACAAGCTCTAACTACAGACATGAAACCAATTGAGGCTAATAGATAATACAGAAGTGTTGAAATTTCAATGGCTGACCAACCTTGACTGGTTCCAAAAAAATTTTAATAAATAGAACGCTAAAGACTACCATCAAGGCACTCGGTAGTGCACGGAGCATGGATTTTCTGAGGAAGTTTTGTTCCACAGGTTTGATATTTCGTTCAAAGGTCAATACGAACGGTGGGAATCCTTCCACAAACTGGTCAATCATGGTAATCTGAATTGGAATGAATGGGAAAAATTAGAAATCCATTCAGTACGTCCCAACAATGCACTTCGCAATACAGATGATTGCCAATAAGAATGAATAGATGGTCTTAATCAAGAAAAATTGGAGCAATGTGGGCAATGTTATTGACTACACGACGACCCCTCAAAGAGAATCTCAGGAACATCATTAAAGTCTGAATTCAAGAGAACCAGATTTGCAATCTGACGAGTCGCGGGATCTCCTTCAGCCATAACGATGGAACAATCTGCCTCGCGGAGAGCAAGGATATCATTGACACCATCTCCTGTCATGGCAGTCGTATGACCTGCTTTTTTCAAAGTTTGGATGATTAGTTTCTTTTGATGAGGAGAAACACGTCCAAAAATCGCTGTCTCCTCAGCCATAGAAATCAATTCCTCATCCGTGATTTTTGAACAATCTACATAGCTATGATAATCTGCAAAACCTGCTTTTTGAGCAATACTTGAAACGGTAACTGGATTATCACCAGAAATAATTTTCAGCCCTACTTCCTGAGAACGAAGATAGTCTAAAGTTTCAGCAGCCCCTTCTCGGATAGGGTCTAGAATCTCAAGCAGAGCCAAGGCTTGCATATCCGATGGTTTCTGAGGTTTGTGATGGTCAAGTTTTTCTTGACTGAGCGCTAATACCAAGACACGAGATCCTCGTTCAAGAGCTTCCCTAGCTTCAGGAACTTCAGCATCCAACAACATCTCAGGTGCACCTAGGAAAACAGTTCCAAGACCTTCCAATTCCATCGCTCCCCATTTTCGATCACTAGAAAATGGAAGACTAGAAATCATCGGATAGGATATTTCACCCTGGAAACGTTGACGAATAGCTTGAGCAGTTGGATTTTTATCCTCACTGTGCGCTATATAGCTGGTTAGTATTTTTGCAATAGCATCCTTGTCATAAGCCTGGGTCAGAGGAAGAACAGTCTCAACCTGCATCTTCCCTTGTGTGATGGTACCTGTTTTATCCAAACAAAGCATATCCACGCGCGCAAGGGTTTCAACAGAGTACATCTCTTGCACCAAAACCTTTTTCAAACCCAGCTTAATAACAGCGGTTAAAAGAGAGGTAATGGTCAAGAGTGCGATTCCCTTAGGCAACATCCCCAAAAGAGCTGTAGAGGAATTCACTACAGAAGATTTAAGGGGTAAACCTTTTAAGACCAAAGCTTCAAGCAAGAGGGCAATTCCAAATGGAATGATGATTTTCCCAGTAAAGCCTGCAAGTTGATCAAGTGATTTCATGATACGGGAATTGATTGGTTTAACGGTCTTAGCTTCAAGCATGAGTTTAGCAGCATAGTTGTCTGCTCCAACATGATGAACCTGTGCTAAGACAGACCCACTTGCAAGAAAGCTTCCTGACAGCATCAAGTCTTCTACTTCTTTTTGAACCAAGTCACTCTCACCTGTTAACATGGCCTCATTGACTTCAGCAAAGCCTTCTAATACAACTGCATCACTTGGAATCTGATCCCCTGCAGACAAGCGAATCACATCATCCAAAACAAGCTCTTCAGGATCCAAAGCGATCTCTTGTCCATCACGAATAGTCGTAATTTTTCTTTATTCAAGAGATTGAGTTTATCAACCATATGCTTGGCACGTAATTCAGTTACAATTCCTGAAAAAGCATTAAAACAGATAACCGCAAAGAAGACCAAGTTGCTCCATGCTTGAACAAAAGCGAGTGCTAAGGCGATGGCAAAGTTTAATGCATTGAATAAAGTAAAGACATTTCGCTTTACAATCTGCCAGGTGCTCGTACTAGCTGAAGCTTTGAAATCATTGACCTGTCCCTGTTTCTGACGATCTTTAACTTCTGATTGGCTTAAGCCCATAATTTTATTTTTATCCATAAATTCTATCATATCATTTTTGAATAATTCTAATTTCAAATAAAGAGCTTTTCAGCCTTTACAAAAAACATTTGCCTGTCCTAGTATGATAAGGGTATAATAAAAGAAAGAAAACTGAAGGAGACACCATGTTTTATACTTATCTACGTGGGCTAGTTATGTTGATTTTATGGTCGATCAATGGAAATGCTCACTTTCACAATACTGAAAAAATTCCAAGTTTAGATGAGAACTATATCCTTGTTGCCCCACACCGTACTTGGTGGGATCCAGTCTACATGGCTTTTGCGACAAAACCGAAACAATTTGTCTTTATGGCCAAAAAAGAACTCTTTTCAAATCGCATCTTTGGTTGGTGGATTCGCATGTGTGGTGCCTTCCCGATTGACCGAGAAAATCCAAATTCTTCTGCCATCAAGTATCCAATCAATGTTCTTAAAAAAAGTAATCGTTCACTGATTATGTTTCCAAGCGGTAGTCGTCATTCCAATGATGTTAAGGGTGGTGTAGCTCTCATTGCAAAGATGGCCAAGGTTCGCATCATGCCTGTTACCTATACTGGTCCTATGACTCTAAAAGGGCTTGTCAGCCGTGAACGTATTGATATGAACTTCGGAAATCCTATCGATATCTCGGACATTAAAAAGATGAATGATGAGGGAATTGAGATGGTTGCAGACCGCATCCAATCTGAATTTCAACGTTTAGACGAAGAAACAAAACAATGGCACAATAACAAAAAACCAAATCCACTCTGGTGGTTCATCCGTATACCTGCCTTGATTCTCGCAATTATTATCGGAATTCTGACAATTCTCTTTACCTTTGTAGCAAGTTTTGTTTGGGACCCAGATAAAAAGAGAAAACAACTACAATAATCCAATCTTCACAAGTCTAAGTTGATTACTTGGGCTTTTTTCAATGAGTTAAGATACTCTTCAACATATTGACAAAAGGCTAAATCTATAGTATACTTTCAAAGTAAGCTGATTTAGCTCAGTAGGCAGAGCGCATCCATGGTAAGGATGAGGTCGCCGGTTCGATCCCGGCAATTAGCATCATTCGTCAGTTCCTTTTTAGGGACTGTTTTTTTCTTGACAAAACTATTGCCCCTGTAGTAAAAATAAAAGTCTGCGATGAGTCGATATGTAGCGAGAGCTACAATTGCGCAAAGGAGGTCATTAACGCAGGAGCGGACCTTGAGAAATGTGTGAACCGGTTTCTCACATGGAGATGCCTCTCATGCTTTCTGGTTTTTCCAGAAAGCTTTTTATTTTTAAAAAATCATTTTTATAGTTCAATAAAAAAAAAGCCTATCACCCAAGCTCGAAAGCTTGATGTGATAGGTTTTCATTTTTTGATTAACGTACAGTACGGATACGCATTGTGTTTGTACGAACTGCTTCTCCAAGTGGCACACCAGCTACGATGATGATATCGTCACCAGATTGAACCAAGACCTTGTTCAACTGCAATTTTTACGTTCAGCAAGTTTCAAACATATCATCAGTGTGATGATGGACGTTTCAGTCATCACTGGGAATAACACCCCAGTTCAACATCAATCCACGTTCAGTCAATTCATCGAAAGTAATTGCCAAAATGTCAGCATTTGGACGGTATTTAGAGATCAAACGTGCTGTGTGACCAGTCTTAGTCAATGTAACAACCAATTTGATATCCATTGAGTTTGCTGCATCTTTAACTGCTGATGCCATAACTTCTGTCTTAGAGTTACGTTCAAATGTATCTGAGTTCAAACGTCCGTATTCGTTAAGAAGAGTTTGAGCGTTCTTGTCGATTGTAGCCATTGTACGAACAGACTCAAGTGGGTATTTACCGTTTGCAGACTCACCTGAAAGCATTGTAGCGTCAGTTCCGTCGATAACAGCGTTAAATACGTCTGATACTTCTGAACGAGTCGCACGTGGTTTTTCAGTCATTGTTTCAAGCATGTTTGTTGCAGTGATAACAACTTTACCAGCAGCGTTAACTTTAGTGATGATCATTTTTTGGTAAACTGGAACCATTTCGAATGGTACTTCGATACCCATGTCACCACGAGCGATCATGATACCGTCAGCAGCTTCAATGATTTCGTCCAAGTTATCGATACCTTGTTGGTTTTCGATCTTAGCGAACAATTGAACGTGACCGTTACCAGTTTCTTCACAGATAGCACGAACTTCGTTAACGTCTTTTGCAGTACGAACGAATGAGATCGCGATGAAGTTGATACCTTGTTCAAGACCGAAGCGGATATCAGCGTTATCGCGTTCAGCAAGAGCTGGGAAAGGAATTTTAGTGTTAGGGATGTTTACACCTTTTTGTTTAGCGATAACACCGTCGTTTTCAACTTCAACGATGAAATTCACGAGTTTGCGTCGTCTTTTTCTACAACGCGAAGACCAAGCTTACCATCGTCAACCAATACTTGGCGACCAACTTCAACGTCATCATAGATGTCAAGAGCTCCAGCAACGTTCAATGCAATCACTTCACGAGTTGATTTGATTCCTTGTTTAGTTGCAACACGGATTTTTTCACCAGTTTTGTATGAGTACTCTTTTAGCTTCACCTTCGAACAATTCAGTACGGATTTCTGGACCTTTAGTATCAAGAAGGAAACCAACTTTTTTTACCTGCAAGTTTTTTTCTGCAAGTTTAACAGTTGCCATACGGTCACCTTGTTCTTGGTGGTCACCGTGTGAGAAGTTGAAACGGAAAGTGTTAGCTCCTGCTTCAATCAATTGAGCAATGTTTTTAGCTGAAGCTTCAACGTCAAGTTTTTCACCCCAGTATCCGTCATCACCGAATTTTTTACCACCACGGATTTTCTACCGCAGGACCCAAAGTTGCAACGATTTTTTTACACGTTTGTTCATGATTTTTGTGACTCCTTTATATAATTCGACCTTTTATGGTCATTTTACCAGATTAGTTAAAGTTGATTATGACAAGCTCTTATTCAAGTCAGATAGTTCAAGGTCAGCTTTGTGAGGGTTATTAACAACGATCTTACCATCAGCTGTTAGGCTAAACAAAGCTCCTTCTTCTGCAGTTCCAAGAATTGGATTTTCAACCATTTTCTCATTGCGAATACCAACAGCGACACCACCGATTCCTTGTTTAAGAAGTTTAACAGCGTGTGCTCCCATACGTGACGCCAATACACGGTCACGAGCAGTTGGTGAACCACCACGTTGGATGTGACCAAGTTCTGTTACACGAAGGTCACTTGTATCTCCAGCTTCTTTTAGTTTTTGACCAAATTCAGCCGCTGACATAACACCTTCTGCCAAAACGATAATGTTGTGTTTTTTACCGTGTTCATAACCAGCTTTGATGCTTGCTACGATATCTTCAAATTTGAAGCCTTCTTCAGGGATGATGATTTCGTCAGCACCAGTTGCGATACCTGCCCAAAGAGCGATATCTCCAGCGTTACGTCCCATTACCTCAACGACGAAAGTACGACGGTGACTTGATGATGTATCACGAATCTTATCAATCGCGTCCATTGCAGTCGTAACTGCAGTATCAAATCCGATTGTGAAGTCAGTACCTACGATATCGTTATCGATTGTACCTGGAAGTCCAATAGCAGGGAATCCATGCTCAGTCAAGCGCATAGCTCCATGATAAGAACCATCACCACCGATAACTACGACACCTTCGATACCATGTTTTTTCAACTGCTCAATCCCTTTTAGTTGACCTTCAAGCTGTGCAAACTCAGGGTAACGAGCAGAGTGAAGGAAAGTACCACCACGTGAAATGATGTCTCCCACTGAAGCAGCATCAAGTGGATAAATCTCACCAGCAACCATACCAGCATATCCATCATAGATACCAAATACTTCCATTCCTTCTGAGATTGCTTGACGAACAACTGCACGGATAGCAGCATTCATACCAGGGGCGTCTCCACCACTAGTCAAAACAGCAATACGTTTCATTTGGTTTTGCTCCTTTTTCTTTTAACATTCTAACTGATTATACCATATTTAAAGTTAAAATTCTTTTTATTTTCATTGATTTTTTTAACGATAAATCGTTTTTCATTGTGATTTGACTTTAAAGATTCTTGTAAGCTTTGCGTCTTTTGTTACAAAATAACCTGGCAAAAGGACATTTTTTGTTCATCCTCATAGCGAATGACAACAGGAATTTGTCCCTTGTATTGCTCTAAAATATGATAAATTTCAGAATCATGGTTATGATTAGCAACTTGAATCCAAAAACGTTCACTCACTGCTTCTTTTAGATTATTTAACACTAATTGAAGGCGACCATCTCTTGCCTGTACTTTTCCATTTAGGTAGTAAAATCTTCCTTCATGTAAGAGATTTTTAAATTGGCGATACTGATCAGAAAAAACAGTAACTTCCAGATTTGTTTTACTATCACTTACTTTCAAAAAAGCCATATTTTCACCTTTTTTAGTTCGAATCACCCGGATAGATTGAACCTCAACAAGCACTGTAGCTGTCTGTCCCTCAGAAAGTTCAGCCAAACTCACAATTGGATACAAGGGATTCTTTGCTAAGACCAGCAATGGATGTTGACTAATTCCAACTCCTAACCAATCCTGCTCTTTTTGGAATTTTTCAATATTTGAAATGTCCTCTGTTTCTGTCCAACTATAGCTAGAATCAGCAAAGAGGCTACCTAATTCTTCTACAAAAATAAATAGAGTTGGTAGATTGGCTAAAATCTTTTGCCGATTTTTATCAAATCCATCAAAGAGGCCAACTTCCACTAAAGGGAGTTAAGAGGCTAATCTTTTGATAATTTTTGGGTAAGCGTGTGATAAAAATCTTCAACACTACTAAAAGGACGATTCTCGATTATCCAATAAGCAAAAGTCTCGAGACATTCCCTTGATACTCTTGAGTCCCTAGATAGACTGTCTTATCCGTTAATTTATCTTGATATGGAACCGTATTGATTGAAAGCGGAGCTCAGTTCAAAGCCCATTTCAAGCGCATCTAGAATATAATCTCCGATAGCATAATTGAGCATGACTTGATAAAAGATAGATGGGTAATGTGTTTTAAAGTAGGCAAGCTGAAAAGCTAACGCTGCATAAGCATAAGCATGCGAACGGTTGAAGCCGTAACCAGCGAATTTCTCCATTACGGCAAAAAAACTTCTTGCGCCTGTTCTTTGTCCATGTCCCTTTTTCGAGTGCACCCTTGGATAAAACTTTCTTCCATTCGGTGCATCTCAGCTGCGTTCTTTTTCCCCATGGCACGACGCAACATATCGGCTTTCCCAAGGCTAAAACCAGCATATCGCTGAGCTACTTGCATCACCTGTTCTTGGTAAAGCATAATACCATAAGTCGGAGTTAGAATATCTTCTAAAACAGGGTCCAGAACTGTCACCTTTTCTTTACCATGTTTTCGAGCTACAAAGTTGTCGATATAGTCACTCGCACCAGGTCGGTTCAGGGAGGTCGTTGCCACTACTTCTTCAAAGCTTTCTGGTTTCACGCGCTTTAATAAGCGAATGGCACCAGGTTGTTCAAACTGAAAGACCCCCTTAGTCTTGCCAGCTGCAAAGAGAGCTAAAGTTTCTTTATCCTCAAGGTCTATATCCTCAATCCTTAGCTGAATTCCTTGAGTTTCATATAAGAGCTCCTGCATTTTTTGAGCGAAGGTTAGGTTTCGAAGACCCAAGAAGTCCATCTTGAGCAAACCATTTCCTTCAACTCCATGCGCATCATACTGGGTAATCAGCATGTCCTCACCATACTTAAGAGGGATATAATCTGTTAGATTTTTATCACTGATTACAACTCCAGCAGCGTGGATGGAAGTTTGTCGAGGATAGCCTTCTATCTTTTTGGCAATTTCAAAAGCTTTTTGATACTCAATCTTACTTTGAATCAGTTGTCTAAATCCTAGATTACCTTCATAGGCAGATGTTAAGGTATCTTTGGTTCCTATCTTTTTGGTAATGGCCGTCAACTCATATTCAGGGACACCGTACCGTTTAAAAATATCACGGATAGCTTGCTTGGCACCAAAGGTCGAGTAGGTAACAATCTGAGCAGCATGGATACTACCATATCGATCACGAACATAACGAATAAACTCAGGTCGATAGATATCTGGAATATCAATATCGATATCTGGCATGGTATAACGTTCTCGATTCAAGAAACGTTCAAAGATGAGATTCTTAGCCACAGGGTCAATACCAGTGATATCTAAGGCATAGGCCACTAGACTTCCAACCGCAGATCCACGTCCCATACCCATATAATAGTCTTGAGAACGACCAAAACGTAAGAGATCCCAGACAACTAAGAAATAGTCATCAAACCCCATATCATGAATCACAGATAACTCATCTTCTAAACGAACCTGATAATCTTGATTCCATAACCCTTTCTGCTTCAGACCCTGAATAGCTCTCTCCCTTAATTCCTCAACAGCTGGTCTCTCCGGATTAAAACGAGGAAGCTTGAGACTACTATCAATCTCGTAGGAAGTCCCCTTGGTCAATCTTGCTAGGTTTTCGAGTGCTTGTGGAAACTTCTCTAGAAAAACCTGTTCTAGACGGTCAGCTGGTAAAAACAAGCCCTGTTGAGATTGAACATCAACCTCCCTCAAGGTCACGTTTTCCTTAATCGCTTTAAGCATCTGTAGGGCTTCCAAATCCTCAGGTTCGAAAGAATTAACTCGATAAAGCGGGAGGATGGCTTGAGAAAAATTCGATTGAGGTGTATCTGGATATACCCCGATATAGTAGTCATGTCCCAAATCTAAGCCAACAATTTCAGGATAGTAGGGAACAATAACACAGATATCCTCTAGGTAAGAAGAAAAATCAGTCCATTCTTTTTTACCTGTCATCTTTAGAGACGACAACTTCATCAGGTTTTCGATAACCTCGGTTTGACAGGGCTAGAAAAACGTAGATTGATCCATTCATCTTGATGATGAAGTGTCATCTCAAGACCTAATAAAGGCTGAATCCCCTGTTTTTGGCATTCTTTGATAAAATAATAGGCTCCATAGAGATTATCTTCATCCATGATTCCAAGTGATGAATATCCATATTCCTTCCCTAGACTGACATATCTCTTGATTGAAACCATGCTCTCCATAAAACTATAGACAGTTTTTGTATCCAGTTGGGCAATCATTCTTTCTCACCTCCCTTATTCTTTCTCTATTATACCATTTAAAAAATAGAAAAACAGATACTTTTGTTCTTATCAAACTAAAAAACCACAGCCTTAAAGGCTATGGTTTTATGATATGAAATAAGTTCGAAGAAGAGATGCGCCTAGCTTTTTTAATTTAGTTACTTGTATCTTTCGTTAAAAATATCCCGATTAAAACTAGAACTAAGGGAGAAAAGGAAAAAAATCCCTAAAAATCTGCCAATCCGGGTCGAATGCTAAAAAGTCCTGAAAGCAAATAAAATCCTGCACTCGCATACAAGAAATTTCTATTTACTTTCTTGATTCCTATCTGTGTTAAGACAGTTGCTATAGCGTAAGCAATTAAATTAGGACCTAGAAAAATCAAGAATACAATTCCCCATGGACCAGCAACTAAAGCAAGAGATATAAATAGAAGAATATAGGTAAGCGCCAAATAAAATGAGAAAGATAGAAGAGCCGAGGGTTTCTTGACTGCTTTTTGGACCATTCTTCATATCTTCCACCGAATTATTTTTCTACAATTAGTTTATCTTCTTCTTTGTTTAGCTCTACATTTGGATTTTGGTCTGACATTTTTTTCTCCCACTAATTTGTTTAATTACCTTTATTATAGCCCAATTTGTCACATTAAGCTAGATAGAAAAAAGCCATCTATGTTAGTCTCAGACAAACGCTCACATTTGTCTGAAAGAAACTAACATAAATGACCTACACTACTCCGTATCAAGTTTTTCTGAGTCAGGTGAAATTGTCTAACTCAATTTGACAAATGAGGAGTTTTTATTATTTTTCACGAATCACTTCTACCTTGTATCCATCTGGATCTTTGATAAAGTAATAGTTTGGTTGAGTACCTGGAAGTCCTTTAGGTTCCGTTACTTCATAACCTTTTTCGCTATGTTCTTTGTGAAGAGCTTCAAGGTCAGGTGTACTTAGAGCGATGTGAGCAAAGCCGTCACCCACAACATAAGGCCCATGATCATAGTTGTAAGTCAACTCCAATTCATAATCATCACCGTCAAGACCTAGATAAACAATCATAAAAGCATAGTCTGGAAAATCCTTGCGACGTAATTCCTTAAATCCAAAAGCATCTTGGTAAAAAGCAATTGATTTTTCAAGATTTTCTACTCGCAAGCAAGTATGTAACATTTTTGAAGCCATTTTTTTCTCCTTTGTTTAAAAAAGACTGGGACAAATTTGCACCAGTCTTATGAATAATTATTTACCAAGTTTTGCTTTAGCTGCATCTGCAAGAGCTGTGAAAGCTGCTGCATCGTTAACAGCCAAGTCAGCAAGCATTTTACGGTTAACTTCGATCTCAGCCAATTTCAAACCATGCATCAATTGTGAGTATGAAAGTCCGTTCATACGAGCTGCCGCATTGATACGTGTGATCCACAATTTGCGGAAGTCACGTTTCTTTTGACGACGGTCACGGTATGCATAGTAGTAAGAGTTCATTACTTGTTCTTTTGCAGTACGGAACAAGATGTGTTTAGCTCCATAGTAACCTTTAGCTAATTTAAGAATACGTTTACGACGTTTGCGTGATACAACGCCACCTTTAACACGTGCCATTTATATTTCCTCCAAATATTTCCTAGAATTGTTTACTTACAAATACGCGATTATTTCAAGCGAGTAAGCATTGCTTTGATACGTTTGAAATCTCCTGCATGCACCATAGATGCTTTACGAAGATGACGACGTTGTTTTTTAGTTTTTCCGTGGAAACGGTGAGATGTATAAGCACGGAAACGTTTAAGTCCACCAGAACCTGTACGTTTGAAACGTTTAGCTGATGCGCGGTGTGTTTTTTGTTTTGGCATGATTTTTTCTCCTTTATTTAACTTTCTGACAATTATTTTTTGTCAGTTGCTGGCGCCAACTGCATGAACATTTGACGACCATCCATTTTAGCACGCTGTTCGATGATTGCAATATCTTGAGTTGCTTCAGCGAAGTCGGCTAAAACTTTTGCACCAATCTCTTTATGGGTAATCATACGACCCTTAAATCGAATGGAAACCTTCACTTTGTTCCCTTTTTCAAGGAACTTGCGAGCATTGCGAAGTTTAGTTTCGAAGTCACCCTTGTCGATAACTGGGCTCAAACGAACTTCTTTCACGGTCACAACGCTTTGTTTTTTGCGTTGTTCTTTTTGTTTCTTCTGGTACTCAAATTTGAACTTACCGTAGTCCATAATTTTCGCAACAGGAGGTTTAGCTTGAGGCTGAATGAGAACCAAGTCCACGTTAGCTTCATCCGCAAGTGCTTGCGCTTCGCTTAGTGGTTTGATACCCAATTGCTCACCTTCAAGACCGATTAAGCGAACTTCGCGTACACGAATTTCATCATTGATGAATAAGTCTTGCTTTGCTATGGTTTTCACCTCTTTTTTTAGTTTAGAGAAAAACAAGAGCGGACTTGCTAACGCAAATCCGCACTACATGATTATATTTCATTTCTGAAACTTGATCTGTAGGGGCCAGACAACGTTAGTCGCAAGGCGAGAAGTTCTCACTTCTGCTTTTTCTCATCTTGTATATGATATCAAGTTTTTCCCCTACTTGTCAAGATAAAAATAATCTTTTTTTATTTTTTTCAATGGATTTTTGATTCAGTCAGTCCTAAACTATTGACTTACTGATGAATAATAAATCTCATGTGGTTTCAAACCTATATTGAGTAGTTCTGATACAGTCACAAAGCTATAGCCTTGTCCTTGCAAATACTCGATAACCCTTGGTAGTGAATTTACCGACGTCTGATGAATATCATGCATGAGGATAATAGAACCATCAGTCGTCTGACGTTGAATCTCAGTTAAAATAGCAGCTTCATTCTTGCTCTTCCAGTCCAAACTATCGACATCCCACATAATAAAGCTTAAATCCAGGCTGTTGCGGATATCATCTGAAATGGCACCATACGGTGGACGCATCAATTTAGAGCTTTTCCCAAGAACTTTTGTAATAGCATCTTCTGTATCCGTGAGCTGTTGCTTGGCATCTTCCAATGACAGTTTTGTTAAAATTGGATGATTCCAACTATGGTTTCCAACTTCATGGCCTTCAGACTGCATACGTTTAAGGATTGACTCATTGCCTGCAATATTCTTTCCTTGTACAAAGAAGGTTGCTTTTATTTTGTACTTAGCTAAAATATCCAAGGCTTGTGGTGTTGTATTGCCATCAGGACCATCATCAAAGGTTAAGGCTACAACTTTTTTATGTTTTTCCGCTTGAACTTTTTTATAGAGTTCAGCATCTTTTTCTGTTAGATAGGATGTCTGAATAAAATCAAAGAAGTCTGAAATAGGCATCGCTATTTCTTCAACATTAGCCGTTGCTTTGACTGGATAAAGAACCAATTGGCTATCTTTATAAGCAAATTTCCAAGTTGTTAATTCTGCTGCTGAGAAATCAGCTGAAATTTGATCCACAACCGATTGCTCTACTTTTTTATCCTGAAGAGTAGACTTTAAGATCTTCGAATAATTTTTCCTTAGCTTTGCTTGTATCTGTGAAAAGTTGGTCCAGAGTAAAGACAGAACTATCTTCTTTTAGATAAAGCTGACTGAGTGTGGTATTTTCTAATTCGACAACATTCGAATTTGCCAAATTAAAAGCTTGCTTTTTAATCAATCGATTTTCAACCCCAGTTAAAGATGATTCCCCTTTTTCTGAGTAATAAAAAATCAACTGTTCTTTTCCTTCTACTTTGTCAGTGATATCCTTTACAATCTCATTCTTAACAGAGGAGATAACACTATCTCCAACCATTGGATAATAGGTGATAATCTCTGATTTTTCCTTGCGAAAATGTTCCTTTTGAGTGCCTTGTGAGTAGACTTCATCTTTTTCCTTCTTGAGACTTTCAATCTTTTGTTCGAAAGCATGTTTACTCATCACTTTATAGGTAATTACACTGCCAAGTGCTAACATTGTTATAAATAAAAGCAAGACAAGAGTGCCAAGCTTTTTATTATTTTTCTTCTTTACTTTATTCTGGGAGTAATCTCTTTTTTTGTCATAGTTTTATCATATCAAATCAGAGCTATAATTTCAATGAAAATATTGAAGAAAGTCTTTTTTTATAGGAAAAGAAAAGCAAAAGAACCCTAGCTAATTCTAGGGTTCTTTTTAAAAATTAGAAACGAATACTTTCTCTTGTTTTCTCATAGGAAGTAACGAAACGATTGGATACTCCTGGCTCAGCAACTTCTAAAGCTTGAGAGATTTTTTCGAAAGATGCTTGGTAATCAAAAGTTGTTTCAAAGATATTCAAAGCTTCTTGGAAAGCTTGTTGAATACGATCATCAAATGATCTGTAACGGTTAGAATATTGAAGCAATTGTTCTGTCAATGTTGCATTTTGAACAATACTGTATGTTTCTTCTTCCAACATATTCATATCATTTGTCGCAATCTCAAGAATACGATTGACAGATTCGATATTCACTTGTGCTTGTTCCAACTCAGCCATTAAGTCTTCTGTACTGTGACTTGCATCAAAGAAGAGCTTCAAGAATTTTTGTGGAATTCCTGGAAGATTTCTCTTTTCCATATAGCGTTTAATCGTATGGAGACGATTGACGTATACATTTGCTTTTTGGCGAGCATTGATATCGTCTTTTTCGATCTGAACAAGACGTTCGCTGACACCGATTTGGTCATCTTCAATATCTTTCAAAGTAGATTGGAGATTTTCCAAACGTTCTTGCAAGACTGAGTATGCTTCTGAAACTTCTGATTGGTCGTTTGTCAATTCTTCGATTGTAGTGTTCAAGGCTGCAATATCTGCTTGCAGGCGACGAACTCGATTCACATCACTTTCTGAAATCAAGTAAGTTTTTCCAAGACGTTCGATATCTTTAACCAAAACTTGATTGTTTTCTTTCAAGTGTTGAAGATAGGTAGGTAAGGTAGTTACCAACTTCTCGAATGCTTTATGAGCTTCAATTTCACGAGTGAAAATATCATAAAGCGCATTGATTTCTTCTTGGATTTGAGTATTTTCATACTCTGCGTTATCCAATTCTAACTTACGAATATTCTCGTGATTGTTTTTCAAGGCTTCATATAGAAGTTGAAGTCGTGATTCGATATCAGTTTCTACAAAATGGTAGTTCTCATCTAAGAGTTTACGATATCCTGCTTCTAAATCTTCAAGTTGATCTGGCAACTCAGTAGTAAGTTTAGCCACAATCGCTGGAATTCTTTCAACGATATGTGTCAACGCAAGAATATGATTTTCTGCGTTATCCAAAATACCTGCTGCTTCAACTGGGTCACCTGAAGAGTTCAAGGTTACAAATTGAGAAAACTCAGATTGGATATTCTCCAATTGTTTTTCAATTTCTGGAAGAGCTTGACCATATTTTTCAGAATCTTCGGCTACAGTATTTTGTAGTTTTTCAAACAAGTCTAAGGCATGCAATACGCGTCCGCTATTTTTTGATTCTTGTTTTTCCAAATCTGACAAAGCATTACGGATGGCTGCGATGTCCTCTTCTACGAGTTCGATTTGACTCTCAATTTGATCAATTTGGTGTTTAGCTTTCAAGAAACGGAATGAGCTATTGTAACCTTCAGCTTCAAAGAGGTTATTCTCAATATCCGCAAAAGAGTTGAGGGATAAATCTACCCATTTCTGATTCCATTCTCTAAAAGCAATCTGACTTTGACCAATCAGATGCATGTTTTTTACAGCATCCACCTCGTCATTCACAGGAAGGTTATAAAGTTCTTCTTTTCTTTCTTCTAATGTTGCAAGTCTACTTACATTACGTTTACGAAGCAAAATTGCTACTGCAAAGGCAATCAGAAGCAGAACTGCAATTCCAATCAAGGTAATAATCAACTGATTATCTGACATATCAAACTCCTTTTATACTTGACACAATTGTAATGATTATATCATATTTTTCAAGCCTTGGGAACTATTTCCCAATTTTTTTATACGTCAAGGGTACTGTACACAGCGTTTTCTTCAATAAATTCTCGACGTGGTTCCACTCGATCACCCATGAGCATATCAAAAATCTTATCCGCTTCAGCAGCGTCATCTACTGAAACGCGGGCCATGAGGCGATGTTCAGGATTCATAGTAGTTTCCCAAAGTTGATGATCATCCATTTCTCCAAGACCTTTATAACGTTGAATGGTTGGTTTTGAACGACCTTCACTGTAGCGAGCCAAAGCTTCTTGTAAGCGAGTTTCTTGGTCTGCTCCTGGTTGAATATATTCTTTAATCTCACTACCAACTTTAACACCGTAAATAGGTGGTTGAGCGATATAAACATAGCCCTGCCTCTAAAACAGGTTTCATATAGCGATAAATCAGAGTTAACAAGAGGGTACGGATGTGAGCTCCATCGACATCGGCATCAGTCATGATAACCAGTTTTTGGTATCGAGCCTTGCTGACATCAAACTCTGCACCAAATCCTGTTCCCATAGCTGTGAAAAAGGCTACGGATTTCTTCATTGGCAAGAATTTTATCCATGCTTGCCTTTTCAACGTTAAGGATTTTCCCACGAATAGGCAAGATTGCTTGAAATTCACGGTCACGTCCTGATTTGCAGAACCTCCCGCTGAGTCTCCTTCGACGATAAAGAGTTCCGTTTCAGCTGGATTATTTGATGAACAGTCAGCTAGTTTCCCTGGTAGATTTGAAATTTCTAAACCTGATTTCTTACGAGTCACTTCTCGTGCACGTTTTGCTGCCACACGAGCCTTAGCTGCTAGGATACCTTTTTCTACGATGCGCTTAGCAATCTGTGGATTTTCCAAAAGGAAGTCAGAAAATGCATCACTGAACAAGCGGTTGGTAATCTTGACAACTTCACTATTCCCAAGTTTAGTTTTCGTTTGCCCTTCAAACTGAGGGTTTGGATGCTTCACAGAGATAACGGCTGTCAATCCTTCACGGACATCCTCACCTGTTAGGTTATCTTCGTTATCTTTTAGAAGTTTGTTTTTACGAGCATAGTCATTGATAACACGAGTTAAGGCTGTACGGAAACCTTGTTCATGTGTTCCACCTTCATGGGTATGAATATTGTTGGCGAAACTCATGACATTCTCGTGGTAACCCGTTGTGTACTGCATGGCGACTTCCACTGTAATATCATCCATTTCACCATCTGTGTAGATTGGTGTATCAAAGATAACATCCTTATTTTCGTTGAGGTACTCAACGTAGCTCGCAATCCCACCTTCATAGTGATAATGCTTAGTCTGCTCTAGTCCTTCACGTTTGTCAGTGATAGAGATTTGAAGCCCACGATTCAAGAAGGCTAACTCTTGAATCCGTTTATTTAATTTGTCAAAGTCAAATGTTGTTGTCTCTGTGAAAATTTCTGGGTCTGGAGTAAAGTGAACGATTGTTCCTGTTTTATCTGTATCCCCAATTACCTCTAGGTCAGCCACAACATGTCCACGACGGTATTCTTGGTAATGAATTTTTCCGTTTTTGTGAACGCGAACATCCAACTGAGTTGAAAGAGCATTTACAACGGATGAACCTACACCGTGGAGACCACCAGATACCTTGTATCCGCCACCGCCGAATTTACCTCCGGCGTGAAGAACAGTAAAGACTGTTTCAACGGCAGGACGACCTGTTTTTTCCTGGATATCAACTGGAATTCCACGACCATCGTCAATAACTGTAATTGAATCATCTGGCTCAATAAAAACTTCGATATGACTAGCGAATCCAGCCAAGGCTTCGTCGATAGAGTTATCTACGATTTCCCAGACTAGGTGGTGAAGACCCTCTTTCGAAGTTGAACCGATGTACATACCTGGACGCATACGAACGGCTTCCAGACCTTCCAAAACTTGAATTTGACTGGCATCATAATCTTGTGCCTGTTGGTTTTTAATATCTTCTGTCATGTTTCCCCTTTTTCTTACATGTCTATTGCTTGTTTTAACGCTACAACGTTCTCAAAGAGATAGGCATCTAAGCCTGCAGCAAGTCCTGCCTCTACATCAATAGCACGGTCACCAATGACCAGACCAGATGTAATTTGATACTTATCACGTAAATAAATCATCGATTCAGGATTTGGTTTACGTTTAAATCCTGAACTAGCTGTCACTACTTCTGTAAAGTATGGTGCTATCTTTGTTTTTGAAAGAATCTCCAACACTTGATCATTTCGATGAGAAACCAAGAAATTACGGCCACCTTGGTCTGATATTTCTTCCAAGAGCGCAGGAATCCCATCAAACAATACTGGGTGTTCAAGATCACGGGCTTCATTTTCTTTATATTTCTCAAGAAAGTTTTCAATACCTGGAGCATACTTTTCGATGGCAAAGGCAGTCGAAACCTTCAAAGCTTCGTAGACACTGTCGTGCTCCTGCTCAATCCCAAACTCTGCTAATGTTTCTACAAAAGCTGCTGTAGAAGTTTCATAATTATCAAGCAGAGTTCCACCTAAATCCCAGATGTAATCGTGATATTTCATACCCTTCATTATAGCATTTTTTTATGAAAAAAGCGATGTTTAGCTTGATTTTGACCTTAAAAAAAGAGAAGAATCTTCTCAAGTAAGAAAGATCCTTCTCAGTTTCTTCATTATTTTTCAAATAGGTCTGTGTAGAGCATGCCATTTCTTAGAGATTCAGCATCTCCGCCCAGTGTTTCAACCAAGTGATAGGCAAAAGCCAAAGCTGTTGCTGGCCCACGGCTAGTAATGATATTCCCATCCACTACGACTGTTTCTTTATGGTAGTGACCGTTAGCAATTTGTTCTTGAACACCATCGTAGCAGGTGAAGTTTTTTCCTTCAAGTAGACCTGCCCGATTTAAAGCAATTGGTGCTGCACAAATGGCTGCTAGCTTTTTCCCACCTTGATTAAATTTTTGGAGTTCAGAGATTAGCGACTCATTGTCCCGCAAGTGGGCAGAACCAGGCATACCTCCTGGAAGGACAATCATGTCATAATCAGATAAATCACCGTTAAATACACGATCAGCTTGAACTTGAATAGCATGTGAACCTGTCACTTTTTCATCAAATCCGACCATATGACAGGTAATATTTGCACGACGCAAGACGTCTACGACTGTCAGGGCTTCGATTTCTTCAAAACCATTCGCTAGGATAACTGCAACTTTAGGCATAGTGACCTCCTTATTTTACTTTTTTTAGGACAACCTTTTTACGTTTAAATTTTGTTCGACCACTCTTTTCATCAGCTAGGTGTGTTTGGTAGCTCATCGATAAAAGAAGACCAACACCGATGAGATTACTGATAATGGCTGATCCCCCTTGGGAAATAAAAGGCAAAGGGATCCCTGTTAGAGGAAGGAGTCCTGTTACCGCACCGATATTCTCAAAGATGTGAAACAAGAGCATCATGATAAATCCAGTTGAGATATAGGTGTAAAATTGATTGTTAGATTTGAGAGTAATCTTTAACATGCGATAGATGAGGAGCAGATAGAGTGCAATCACTACTACTGAGCCAATAAAACCAAAATCTTCAGCGATAACTGTGAAGATCATGTCACTCTCACGGACTGGAATGAGGAGATTGGACACGTTAAAGCCTTGACCAAATACTCCACCACTACCGATGGCAATTTGACCTTGAGCCTGTTGATAGGTAGTTGTTTGAGCATAATCAAAGGGATTGAGCCAAGCCAAGATACGGTTAATCTGATAAGTCGGCATACCAAGTTGGTGCAGAAAGGCACGCCCATCCTTTGTAATGAAGATGGCTAAAAATCCTGTAATGGCTGACACAACTGTTACAAAGACTGGAATGATAATCTTCCAAGAAACACCTGACAACAAGACAAGACCTGCAAAGATCGCAACAAAAACCATTGCCGTTCCAAGGTCACTTTGTAAGGCTAGTAACACTAGAACTGGAATCGTGAAAACGATCATCCAAAGAATCAAAAGAAAATCTAAACCGATGGTCCGTGCTTTGTCCTTGTATTTTTTAGTGAAAGTTACAATCACATAAGCCAGCATCAAGATGTAAGATATCTTCATGAATTCAGAAGGTTGAAAAAGTGTATAACCACCGATTGATACCCAGTTTTTTGCACCTGTTGCAGCTACTAAACTTGGATTATAGAAGACCAAGGGTAAGACCATCAAGGCTAGACCAAGACCATATAGATAGGGGGTGGACTGCCATAAAAATTTTGTGTTAAAAAACATGACTACAAAACTGAAGATAATCCCTAGGGCTATCCATGCCAGTTGTTGTCCAAGTATAGGCCAAACATTGTTTTGGGTAGTCATGACTAACTGCTATATAAATCGCTACAACTCCAATTACCAATAAACAAAACACTGGTAATATTAAACTATAATCGACCCTAGAGTCGAATGAACGTTTCATAACGGCCTCCTTCATTCTTTCTGGTATTCATTTCATTGTTTCTTTAAAAAATCTTGAACGTTGACAAATACTTGCTCTCGGCTAATGTTCCTTACTCGACTAGTGCGAGACAAGGCCTTGCTGATTTGTTTGCCATATCGTTTACTTGACATACGGCTGTCTAAAATCAAAACTGCGGAGCGTTGACCAACTCGGCGCATGGTCCTACCTATCGCTTGCTTGAGACGAATAATCGCCATAGGAAGTTGGTAATCATAAAAAGGGTTCTTCCCTTCAAGACGGAGTTCTTGATTCATCTTTTTGGCAAATGGATCCTCTGGATTTTGGAAAGGCAAACGTGTCACCACTTCAATCACCCGAGGATGTCTGGAAAAATCGACGCCTTCCCAGAAACTCCCTGCTCCAAGTAAGAGCTCACGCTCTCCTTTTTCAAAGCGTTTTTTCAATTGAGCTGGTTCCCCATGCTTATATTGGGCTAAATGGGGAATTCTTAAAGTATCAGATACCTGCAACAATAAATCTTTTGCAGTAAATAAGACTAAAATCGGGTTCTTCAAGGTAGGACAAATCTTCTAGAACTTCCACAACTGCTTGTGCATACTCCTCAAGCGAAACTTCAGTCACCAATGGAAAATCATTCACCAAGAAAATTTCCTGATTTTCCTGAAACTGTTCATCTAGGTAATAAATATTTGCTTGCGGGAATCCTAACAATTCTGGCAAAGAAACTCTGCTACTAATTTCTAGGGTTGCAGAGATTCCGAGAAGCTGGCAGGATTCTGGAAATATCTTAGAAAATAACAAACGCTGATCGCGACTAGAAGTAATCTCGATTTTTTTACTAGAGAGTTCTGAAACTGATAACCAAAATTCTCCTTCAGACGAGAAAAATCTCTGATAATCTTTAAATTCTGGAAGATTCAACTCTGAAAAATCCTGTCGGAGCTTATCAATGCTACTAGCTGGGCACATCTTACGTTTACCAGATAGAAACTGCTCCAGCAGATAAGAAAGCTCAAAACGAATACTCTCTAGCAAGCGTCTTTCAAGCATGCCTTCTTCTGTAGATAGAGCTTGGTCTAATTGTTCTAGCAAATCTGTAAGCAAATAAGATTTTCGAGAAAGATTTTCCAAGGTCAACAAGATTTTCTGGGCTTCATCCAAAATCAAGAGACGTCCCTCCAGAAGACTCGGATCATCTTCAAGTCGAGTAACGAGGTAAGCATGATTGGTCACTAGCAACTTACAAGAACGCGCTTTTTCCTGACCACGTCTCCAAAAATCCTCTAACCAAAAGAGAGAATCTTTGTGAAGATTTCCATCATGCACCAAGTTTGGTAAAAATTGCTGAAAGCGATAAAGTTGACCAATTTCGTCTAAGTCTCCAGTTTCCGTTTCAGTCAGCCAAACTAGGAGTTGCATCTTGAAACGCGTATACAAACGATTGGACTCTTCTTCCTCTAGTGCTGCATGAAAGGCATCTAACTTCAAGTAATTCTGTGGTCCTTTGAGACTGTGAATAGAGATATGAAAAATCTCCTCGAGTCTTTTTGCTTCCTCTTGCATCACTTGATTTTTGAAGGATTTTAGTTGGAACACTAAGTAGGATCCCACTTTCATTCTCAAGAGACAAGGCTGGCAGGAGATAGCCATAAGTTTTTTTCCGATTCCCGTTTGAGCCTGAATAAAAGAAATGTCTTCCCCTTGTAAAAATTCGTGTACCTTTTGGGCGAAGCGTTCTTGCAAGTTTCTCTCCTCCAACCCCAACAAGGCAATATTGGTTTGGAAATCTTTAGATAGTTTTCGTGGAGAAAGGGCTGATTTCTTTTCTTAAAAATAGACCTTGCACCTCTACCAAGTCATGTTCAACTAAGAGAGACTGCTTCTGATAAACTTCCTCGATGACCATGTATGATTCGTACAATAAACTATCAGACAGACTTAATAAGCGTTCCAACAAACCTTTTGGAAGCCGAAACATCTTTTGCCTCATACAAAGAAAGAGTTCTGCAGTTGCTTGGGCGTCAGAAAGGGCTGTATGTGCTTGCTCCAAGGGAATTCCCAACTCTTGGCAGAGAATTCCAAGATTATACTTTTCAAGTTGAGGATAAAATACTTGAGCCAACTCAACCGTATCGATACGTGGGGTGCGCAATTCATAACCTTCAAAAAATAGGAATTCTGCCAACAAATTGGCATCGAACTGAACATTGTGCGCAACAAAAATACCGTCTTTGACCAACTCAAAAATCTTTCCAGCTACCTGGGAAAACTCTGGTGCCTTTGCTAAACGCTTATCAGTCAAACCCGTTAATTCTTTGATATGAGAATCCAAGTGTTCATGCGGATTGACATCAGTGGCATATTGGTCAACAATCTCACCATCTTCAATAACTACAATTCCCACTTGGATGATTTTTGCCTTGCTTCCGGTACTTGTTGCTTCTAAATCTACAACCACGTACCGATTATTTCTAAAAATTCATCACTAAAAAAATTATATCAAAATTTACATCATTTTGACACCCATGAACTTTAATTTGAAGAGTCAAGTTTCTTGCAAGATTTGAACAAAAAAATGATTGAATAGAAATTGTAGAAAAGGAGGAACTCATGAACCCATTAGATTTGTTTAATCAAGTAAAAGAACTCGTTGAGAAAAAAGATTTTTCTGCAGCAAAAACATTTGTCGAAGAAAACAAGGATCAACTAGGGGACTACCTTAGCCAAGCTCAAGCTTTGGTTTCAGGATCAGAAGGACTTGACGGTCTTGTTGATAAGGTCAAAGGCCTCTTCTAATAGTCAAAAGACACCCGAGTTTTTCAGGTGTCTTTTTGTATTTTCTTCATGAATGCAGGAATATGTTGACTAATCATGGTCGGCAAGACTACATAGTTGACATCAGCTAGTTCTTGAGCAATTGCTGAGTGCAGATAGGTCGCTACTGTCACTCTTTCATAGAGACTAACTTGTGGGAATTGGCCTGCAAAGCCAGCAATCACCCCAGCCAGAGTATCCCCCATACCCCCAGTCGCCTGATAGGGACCTCCAACCTCTAACTGATAAAAATCAGCTTGACCAGCTTGCCAGATTCGAGTCGCAGGACCTTTTTGGACTAGAATCGTTCTGAAGGGAAACTCTTCAAAGCCTCTCTTGTTTCCTCAGCTCCTTGAGAAGTCAAATCTAAGCCTGACAAGACTTGCCATTCCCTTTGATGTGGAGTTAAAACAAGGTGGGCTTTAGGAAATTTCATTCCCATTCTAGCAAAAATAGATAGGGCACCACCATCCAGTATGAGAGTCTGTTCTTGATTTAAATGATGAAAGACTGTTTGAAGTAGCTGTTCTCCACGCTCATCATCCACTAGTCCAGGTCCAACCAAGACAATGTTAGCCTTCTGCAACTGTTGCTCAAGTAATCGCTCATCATCAAGGCCAAAAGCCATAGCCTCTGGAAGATGGCTATGCAGAGCTGGAATATTCTCCTTGTCCGTTGCTACGGTCACTAAGCCTGCACCACTTCTAACAGCCCCTAAGGCAGCCATAATAATGGCTCCCCCATAAGGATACATTCCCCCAATCAAGAGAAGACGCCCGTAGTCTCCCTTATGACTAGAACGAGGACGCTCAATAATAACTTTTTTTAGTAGAGCTTGATCAATGACTTTCATACACTACTCCTTCAAATTATCCTTACCATGTAGTACTTGATTAACCTTAATATTCCAAGCCTGTAACCCTTCTCCCTCATAGTCTAGGTAAATCACTCTATCTTGTAATTGACAAGGAATCAAACCTTCAAAACAAGCCTTATCTTTTGAAGGAATAACACACAAATGAAGAAAGGTATCCAAATCTAAACTGTCTCTTACCTTCGCAACATGATAGCCATCAAACATATAACCTGGTGCTTGAATTAATTCTTCATACAGAAAATGAAAACTAACGCCAGGAATGAACATTTCTTGCAATTCCTCCTCAGACGGTGCCCGTCCTAACAAACGCTCCATAGCGAGTCGATAACCCGAAGTCGTATTAGACCATCCGAACATAATATAGTCAAAATAGTCTGCTGGATCAGAAGCTGCATTACGACTATCTGTAACTAGTTCAGCCCCATTTTTACCAAATACTTTTACCGCCGACATGAGTTTTCCAGTCTGAAAAATAGCCTGAGCCACCTCAACTGTACAAGTATGACAACAATAATTTGAAGTAACCAACTTCCTCCGAATATCATAGGTAGAAGCTACAAGGCGATGACTTGGTCTGTATGGAGGAAAATAGCTATGTTCTTGCAAGTAATCATGAATTTGTATATTTAATTCATGATTCTCACATTCCACAATGGTCTGACGACGATGGTCCTGTTCATAAGCAATAAACTTTGCTAGCTTCTCCAATTCCCATTCTTGAATCTGTGGATAGTTTTCAAGAGCAAATTGATAAATTCCATCCCACTGGAGACTATAATCTGCATTACAAACTTTTACAATCATCTAATCACCTCTACTTCATTATACAACAAAATAATAGAAAGAAGCCTCAATTAAAAAAGTATTTTCACAGCAAATAAGAAGTCGAGATATTACTATCTCAACTATTTTTCATAGTATACTTAGTCTTTATCCAGCGTTCTTAAAGCAGCCTGATAGGTCTGCTCCATTAGCATAGTAATGGTCATAGGTCCTACTCCGCCAGGTACAGGTGTGATATGGCTAGCGACTGGTGCAACAGCATCATAGTCAACATCTCCACAAAGCTTGCCATTTTCATCTCGGTTCATCCCCACATCAATGACAACTGCACCAGGTTTGACAAAATCAGCAGTCACGAACTTAGCACGACCGATTGCTACTACAAGAATATCGGCTTTAGAAGCTATTTGGGCTAGATTGTGGGTGCGTGAGTGGGTCAAGGTTACAGTTGCATTTTTAGCCAAGAGCAACTGGGCCATTGGTTTCCCAACGATATTTGAACGACCAATGACGACAGCATTTTTACCTTCTAACTCAATTCCGTACTCATGAAACATCTCCATAATTCCAGCAGGAGTTGAAGGAATCATCACTGGGTGACCAGACCAGAGACGCCCCATGTTGAGCGGATGAAAACCATCCACATCCTTTTCAGGGTCAATAGCTAGTAAAACAGCTTCTTCATTGATGTGTTTTGGTAATGGAAGCTGGACCAAAATCCCATGCCAAGCTGGATCTTGGTTGTATTTGGCAATCAACTCCAACAATTCCTCTTGAGTAATGGTCTCTGGAACACGTACAACTTCACTTTGGAAGCCCGCTGCGATAGCTGAACGTTCCTTGTTACGAACATAAACCTGGCTAGCAGGATTGTCCCCAACCAAAATAACCACCAAACCAGGAACCAAGCCTGTCTCTTCCTTTAGTTTAGCTGTTTTTTCAGCCAGTTGTCCTTGTAGCTTGGCTGCTAAAGCCTTCCCATCAATAATCTGTGTCATGTATTTTCTCTTTTCTAACAAATATCATCTATTATAACAAAAAATCGTTCTGCATTCTAACACTTCTTACCTAAGATTCCCTATAGTCTGAAACTATAAGAAAAAGCCCCTTTGGAGCTTTTCTAATAAACAATATTTTACAAAACCTTACTCAAGAAATCCTTGGTTCTTTGTTCTTGTGTTTGTTCAAAGACTTGTTCTGGAGTTCCATCCTCGACAACAATACCGTCAGCCATAAAGATGACGCGGTCTGCCACTTCACGCGCAAAGCCCATCTCATGCGTCACGATGACCATAGTCATACCTGACTTGGCAAGTTCTTGCATAACTGCTAGTACTTCCCCTACCATTTCTGGGTCTAGGGCAGAAGTCGGTTCATCAAAGAGTAGGACATCTGGTTCCATGGCAAGACCACGCGCAATAGCAATACGTTGTTGCTGACCTCCAGACAAACTTTGTGGATAGGCATCGGCCTTATCTGGCAAACCAACCTTTTCCAAGAGCTCATGCGCTCTCTTTTCAGCCACTTCCTTCCTTTCACCCTTAGTCTTAATCGGAGAAAGTGTAATGTTTTCCATAACTGTCATATTTGGGAAGAGATTGAATTGTTGGAAAACCATTCCCATCTTTTCACGCATAGCAAAGAGGTCGTTTTTCTTATCCGTAATGTCTACACCTTCAAAGATAACCTTTCCTTTTGTAGCTTCTTCGAGGAGATTCATAGAGCGAAGGAGGGTTGACTTACCGCTACCTGAGGGTCCGATAATCACTACTACTTCACCTTTTTTAATTTCAAGATCAATCCCTTTTAAAACTTCATTTTTTCCAAAGCTTTTATGAAGGTTTTCAATTTTAATTAGCGTTTCAGTCATTATTTCTTATCTCCTTGTCCCATACGATTTTCAAAAGCTTTCAAGGCTAGTGTCAAGATAGATGTCATAATTAAGTAGTAAAAGGCTGCGAATAGAAGTGGAGTCAATGGTAGATAAGTGGTTGTTGACACTGTAGTTGCTCCATTCCACAATTCCATAACACCGATAGCTGACAAGAGCGAGCTATCCTTGATAATGGTAATAAACTCATTACCCAAGGATGGTAAAATATTCTTGATAGCCTGTGGTAGGATGACATAGCGCATAGCATTTTTAGGGCGAATACCTAGTGAATACGCTGCTTCTAACTGACCTTTTGGCACTGCATTAATCCCTGCACGGACTGTTTCTGACACATAGGCACCACTATTCATAGAGATAATGATAATCCCTGGGATCAAACGAGTAAGATCAACATCCAAAATCCCGATTTGAATTGTTGGAGCACTAATATGCATCAAGGCAAAAGCAATCATAATTTGCACCATCATCGGAGTCCCACGGAACACCCAGATATATAGATTGGCCAACCAAGCAAGTGGCTTAAACTTCGAACGTTGTGCAAAGGCCAACAGCACTCCTAGAATGGTCCCCAAGAAGACCACCAAGATAGATATGATAATTGTTACAACGGCACCATAGTTAAAATACGGTAGATATTTCGGTAAAAAAAGAAAAATTCATGGATACTCTACTTTCTGTTTTTTTAATATTTAAACTTAAAACTTGTATAAGGATAACATATTTTGCATAAAAATTCAACATTTTCTCCTAATATTTTTCAATAAATTTTCAAAGACGAGAGAAATAGCGAGAAATCTTAGTTTTTTTCTAGTCAAGTAGAGTCTGTTTATGGTAAAATAGTAAAGATAAGAAATGGAGGAGAATCAAAATGGAATCACATTTGGTTAGAATCATCAATCGCTTAGAAGCAATGACTAAAGATGGTGGTAACTTGAAACGTAACTTTGAGCGCGAAGGAGTTGTTGTCGCAGAGGTTGCTTTTAACCACGACGAAGAAAACGGACCACTCTTTACACTTCGTGACGTTGAAGCTCGTGAAACATATACATTTGATAGCATCGACCTCATTGCGATGGAAATCTACGAACTTTTATACTAATAGTTGAATATGGGCTGGAGAATACTCCTGCTTTGACCAATGAAAATCCTTTTTGCATGACAAATGGGATTTTTATTTTTATCACTAAAGTCTAGTAAGAATTGCCTGGAATGTTTAATTGTAACAAGCAATCTTTTTACTTGCTTTCCCCTTCAATCATGATATAATGAGACTAAAGAACTTTGACTATTTTTGACCTTTCTATTTTAGTCAAAGCCAAGAAAGAAACGAGGTAGTGGTATGCTCTGTCAAAATTGTAAAATCAACGACTCAACGATCCATCTTTACACCAATCTTAATGGGCAACAAAAGCAAATTGATCTTTGCCAAAATTGCTACAAAATTATCAAAACAGATCCGAACAATAGCTTATTCAAAGGCATTACAGATTTAAATAATCGTGATTTTGATCCATTTGGAGACTTCTTTAATGATCTGAATAACTTTAGACCTTCTTCCAATAATAATATTCCTCCAACCCAGTCAGGTGGTGGATATGGTGGCAATGGTGGTTTTGGTTCCCAAAATCGCGGGCCAGCTCAAACACCTCCTCCTAGTCAAGAAAAAGGACTCTTAGATGAGTACGGTATCAACATAACTGAGATTGCCCGTCGTGGAAATGTCGACCCTGTTATCGGTCGCGACGAAGAAATCATCCGTGTCATTGAAATTCTCAACCGTAGAACCAAAAACAATCCCGTCCTTATCGGAGAGCCTGGTGTTGGTAAGACAGCAGTTGTCGAAGGCCTCGCTCAAAAAATTGTAGATGGTGATGTTCCCCACAAACTTCAAGGGAAAGAAGTCATTCGTTTAGACGTTGTTAGCCTTGTCCAAGGCACAGGAATTCGTGGACAGTTCGAAGAGCGCATGCAGAAACTCATGGAAGAAATTCGTGAGCGTAAAGATGTCATCCTCTTTATCGATGAAATTCACGAGATTGTCGGTGCTGGTTCTGCCGGAGACGGCAATATGGATGCAGGAAATATTCTGAAACCTGCCCTTTCTCGTGGTGAACTTCAACTAGTGGGTGCTACTACCCTCAATGAATACCGCATCATCGAAAAAGACGCCGCCCTTGAGCGCCGTATGCAACCTGTTAAAGTTGATGAACCAACTGTGAAAGAGACTATTATTATCCTCAAAGGTATCCAAAAGAAATACGAAGATTACCACCACGTTCATTATACAGATGCTGCTATCGAAGCTGCTGCTACTCTTTCTAACCGCTACATCCAAGATCGTTTCTTGCCGGACAAGGCTATTGACCTCCTAGATGAGGCTGGTTCTAAAATGAACTTAACTTTGAATTTTGTGGATCCAAAGGTTATCGACCAACGCTTAATCGAGGCAGAAAATCTCAAGGCCCAAGCAACTCGAGATGAAGATTTTGAAAAAGCAGCCTACTTCCGTGACCAGATTGCTAAATATAAAGAAATGCAAAAGACAAAAGGTAACGGATCAGGATACTCCAATCATCAGCGAAAAGACGATTGAACACATTATTGAACAAAAGACTAATATTCCAGTTGGTGATTTGAAAGAAAAGAACAGTCTCAGCTTATCAATCTAGTAGACGACCTCAAGGCTCATGTCATTGGTCAAGATGATGCAGTTGATAAGATTGCTAAAGCTATCCGTCGTAACCGTGTTGGACTAGGCACTCCAAAACCGTCCAATTGGTAGCTTCCTCTTTGTCGGTCCCTACTGGTGTCGGTAAAAACAGAACTTTCTAAACAACTAGCTATTGAGCTTTTTGGTTCTGCTGATAGCATGATTCGCTTTGATATGAGTGAATACATGGAAAAACATAGCGTTGCCAAGCTCGTCGGTGCCCCTCCAGGATACGTAGGCTATGATGAAGCTGGTCAGTTGACAGAGAAAGTGCGTCGCAACCCCTACTCACTAATCCTCCTTGACGAGGTTGAAAAAGCCCATCCAGATGTTATGCATATGTTCCTTCAAGTGTTGGATGATGGCCGCTTAACTGACGGTCAAGGTCGAACTGTTAGCTTTAAGGACGCCATCATTATCATGACCTCAAATGCAGGTACAGGCAAGGCTGAAGTTAGTGTTGGATTTGGTGCTGCTAGAGAAGGCCGTACCAACTCTGTCCTTGGGGAATTAGGCAACTTCTTTAGTCCAGAATTCATGAACCGCTTTGATGGTATTATTGAATTCAAAGCTCTCAGCAAGGAAAATCTCCTACAAATCGTTGACCTTATGTTGGATGATGTGAATAAACGTCTCTCAAGTAATAACATCCATTTAGATGTAACAGATAAGGTTAAAGAAAAACTTGTAGACCTTGGTTACGATCCAAAAATGGGAGCTCGTCCACTCCGTCGTACCATCCAAGACTATATCGAAGATGCCATTACAGACTACTATCTTGAAAATCCGAGTGAAAAAGACCTCAAGGCAGTCATGACAAGTAAAGGTAAAATCGTGATTAAGTCCAAAAATAAAACGGAAACAGTCGAGTCAAACGACTAGTTCCTCACATACAAAAGAATGTTCTTGCTTGACAGTGAGAGCATTCTTTACTATTATAGAAAGAAAGCGCACTCACGAAGGAGAACTTTATGGCAAATCCAACATTTGGAGAAAAAAAAGAGGGAGTAACCTACAAAAATAGATATGGCGTTTATGCAGTCATACCTGATGCAAATCATGAAAAGATTATCCTCGTACAAGCTCCAAATGGTGCATGGTTCTTACCAGGAGGTGAAATCGAAGAAGGCGAAAACCATCTTGAAGCTCTCAAACGAGAGTTGATTGAAGAATTAGGATTTACAGCTGAAATCGGCACCTACTACGGGCAAGCTGATGAATACTTTTACTCTAGACATCGTGACACCTATTACTACAATCCAGCCTATCTCTACGAAGCTACTTCTTACCAAGAAATCCAAAAACCTCTCGAGGACTTCAATCACTTAGCTTGGTTCCCAATCGATGAAGCTATTACTAACTTAAAACGTGGAAGTCACAAATGGGCGATCGAAGCTTGGAAAAAACAACATCAAATTTAAACTATCTTTACCAAATTTCCCAAAAAGTGCTATAATAGACATAGATATACAGGAGGAAACCCTATGAAGCTTATCAATACTACAAATTCACACTCGCAACTTGTTAAAAGTCAGCTAGAAAGCACAGACGCAACGCTTGTAGAGGTTTATTCTGCGGGAAATACAGATGTTATTTTTACTCAGGCTCCACTTCATTACGAAATCCTCATTTCCAATAAACATCGGGCAATCCGTGAAAAAGAAATGGAAATAATCAAAGAATTTTTCCTCAGTCGTAAAATTAATCAACAGGCTATTGATAAGGCAAATATTAAAACCCTCTATTCTGATAAATTGATTGAGATTTCAATCCCTACAAAATAGAATTAATCTACCCTACAGTTAAAACTGCGGGGTTTTTTTAATGCTTTTTTTCTATACATTTCTAAAAATAACTACCATGTCTAAACTTTTTGTGAAAAATTTCACATTTTAATCGAAAAATGTGAGAAATTTAGTTATAATAGATAGAGAGATTTTAATGAAGGAGTTTGATATGAAAGAAATAGTATACAGAGAAGCCAAGCTAGATGAATACCAAAAAATTGGAAAAGTGTTGGCTGGTGCCTTTATGGACTACCCTTTCATGACTCTTATCAAAGATGATTTAAAAAAACCAGAATATTACCCAGCATTCTTAGAATTATTGGATAGCCTTCTGACCAAACTCTATATCAAAGGAGAGACCTGTCTAGTCGCTGAACGAGACGGGGAAATCATGGCCGTTGCCCTCCTGCAACAAAAAGGATTTTTCCATTCTATCTTATTTGCTGAATGGTATGGTCAAGCTTTTCCGTTTTATTACTCCGCGCAATCTCTTGAAATATCTTGATTTGGTGGAACGTTCCGAACAGCATTTGAAAAGATCAGGAAATTTTGACTGGTATTTGATGATGTTAGGTGTCAACGCTTCTAGTCAAAACCAAGGAATCGGGAGTGCTTTTCTACAAGAAGGTGTTGAACCTTATCTTAAATCCAAAGGCTGCAAACGCTTGGGCTTGATTACTAGTACTGATGTTTGCTTCTATGAAAAAAACAAGTATGAATTACTAGATTCGATGATGTTAGAATACGGAACAAAATCTATTGGAAACTGGGCTTTTGTAAAAATCCTGGATAACTAATTTTAAACATAAAAAGATTGGTCTAAGGACCAATCTTTTTTTAGTTTACTTAACGGCTTCTTTCAAAGCTTCTACTTTATCCAAGCGTTCCCATGGAAGATCAATATCTGTACGTCCCATATGTCCATAAGCCGCTGTTTGACGGTAGATTGGACGTTTGAGGTCAAGCATTTGGATAATTCCTGCAGGACGAAGGTCAAAGATTTGACGCGCTGCTTTTTCAAGTTTACTTTCAGCTACTGTTCCTGTACCGAAAGTATCGATACGGACAGATACAGGTTGAGCTACCCCAATCGCGTAAGCCAATTGCACTTCTGCTTTCTTAGCAAGACCTGCAGCAACAATGTTTTTAGCAATGTAGCGAGCTGCATAAGAAGCTGAACGGTCAACCTTAGTCGCATCCTTACCAGAGAAGGCACCACCACCGTGACGTGAATAACCACCATAGGTATCCACGATGATCTTACGACCAGTCAAACCTGAGTCTCCTTGAGGTCCTCCGATAACGAAACGACCAGTTGGATTGATGAAGAATTTAGTCTTATCATCCAGGTAAGAATCTGGAATCACTTCTTTGATGACCTTGTTGATTACATCCTCATGGATTTGTTCATTGCTGACTTCTGGATCGTGTTGAGTTGAAATAACGACAGTGTCCACACGCACTGGCTGGTCATTTTCATCATATTCAACAGTAACTTGAGATTTAGCGTCTGGACGAAGGTAGCTAATTTCACCAGACTTACGTAGCTCTGCCAAACGACGAACCAACTTGTGGCTGAGTGAGATTGGCAATGGCATGAGTTCTTCAGTTTCATCAACTGCAAAACCAAACATGAGACCTTGGTCTCCAGCCCCAATCAAATCAAGTGGATCTTGATCCGCATTCCCACGAACTTCTAAGGCTTCATTAACCCCTTGAGCGATATCTGGTGATTGTTCTACCAAGGATGGGTGAACTCCCACCGTCTCCGCAGAAAAACCGTACTCTGTATTGGTATAACCAATCTCTGCAATGGTATCACGAACCACTCGGTTAATATCGACATAAGCATTGGTTGAAATCTCACCAAAGACATGAACGGAACCAGTATAAACAGCTGTTTCAGCAGCAACGTGTGCCTCTGGATCTTGCTCTAAAAATAGCATCCAAGATAGCATCTGAGATTTGGTCTGCAATCTTATCTGGATGCCCCTCAGATACAGATTCAGACGTGAATAATTTACGTTCTGACATAAAAATGTCCCCCCTTAAAAAATATTCGTTATAGAGTTACAAAGAACTGGTAAGAAGAGTATTTACAATCAATCCCACCACCTTATCGGGACCATATAACCTAACTATTATAACACGAATCTTTAAAAAAACTCGTATGATTACTATTTTTTTCTTACTAGGAAAATGTTTTTCCAATCATAACCAAATAAAAAAACTCTTAAAAGTAGATGAGTTTCTACTTTAAGAGTGATATTATAAACTAATTATTCTCTAGATAAAATTCAAATCGTTCTCCAACGTATTGGCTCTTTACATACTCAAAAGCCGTTCCGTCATCAAAGTAAGAAACCTGAGTCAAACCTAAAATAGCATGCCCTTTTTCAACTTCTAGGTAATGAGCTATCTTTTCTTTGGCTAAACGTGCGTATATGGTCTGGTGAGATTTACCAATTCGATAACCATGCTCTTGCAAGGTTTGAAAGAAGTGCTTGGTTACTTCTTCTTTTTTGAAATTTTTGATAAATTTCTCAGGAATCGACGCCACTTCATAGACAACAGGAACCTTATCCGCATAACGAACACGCTCCATACGAATGATATTGTCAGTTGGCAGTAAACCCTAGTTTAGCCACTTCTTGCTCATTTGGAATGGTTCGACGATAAGAAATCAAGTGACTAGATGGAGTTTTCCCTTGAGCTTTAACAATCTCCGTAAAACTAGTTGTTCCACGCATTCTTTCCTGAACACGTGTACTTGAAACAAAGGTCCCACTACCTACACGTCGTTCCAAAACCCCTTCTTCAACCAAAAGAGATTGCTTGACGTAAGGTCATGCGGCTAACGGCAAATTCTTCTGCTAAATCTCGCTCACTTGGAAGTCTTTTCCCCAATTTTCCAACTTCCCTCATCAATGTCTTTCTTGATTTGGTCGTGGATTTTTCATATAAGCTGGTAACATGCTTGATCACTTCTTTTCTTTATTTTTTCCATTGTACCGTAACTCATAGGGAAAAGTCAAACCGCACTTGTTTAGTTGGTAATTCTAACCCTTTTATGATAGAATATTCAAGAAGATATTTCTTTGAAGAAAGGGAAAAGATGAGCAACATTTCAACTGATTTGCAAGATGTCGAAAAGATCATCGTACTGGACTATGGTAGCCAGTACAACCAACTCATCTCACGTCGTATCCGTGAGATTGGTGTCTTTTCAGAACTAAAAAGTCACAAGATTTCGGCTGACGAAGTCCGTGCTATCAATCCTATCGGGATTGTACTTTCAGGTGGTCCAAACTCTGTTTACGAAGAAGGATCGTTTGATATTGATCCAGAGATTTTTGAACTTGGAATTCCGATTTTGGGAATCTGCTATGGTATGCAGCTATTGACTCACAAGCTTGGTGGTAAGGTTGTTCCTGCAGGTGACGCTGGTAACCGTGAATACGGTCAATCAACATTGACTCACACAGAATCAGCCCTTTTTGCGGGTACTCCAGATGAGCAACTTGTTTTGATGAGCCACGGTGATGCTGTTACAGAAATTCCTGCTGATTTTGTCCGTACTGGTACTTCAGCTGACTGTCCTTTCGCATCTATCGAAAACCCAGACAAGAAAATTTACGGTATCCAATTCCACCCAGAAGTTCGCCACTCAGTTCACGGTTATGATATTTTGCGTAACTTTGCTTTAAATATCTGTGGTGCCAAAGGTGACTGGACTATGGATAATTTCATCGAGATGCAAATCAAACAAATCCGTGAAAAAGTTGGAGATAAACGTGTTCTTCTCGGACTTTCTGGTGGTGTTGACTCTTCTGTTGTTGGGGTTCTTCTCCAAAAAGCCATCGGCGATCAATTGATCTGTATCTTTGTAGACCACGGTCTTCTCCGTAAAGGGGGGAAGCTGACCAAGTTATGGATATGCTTGGTGGTAAGTTTGGGTTAAACATCGTTAAGGCAGATGCTGCCAAACGTTTCCTTGATAAATTGGCTGGTGTTTCTGACCCTGAACAAAAACGGAAGATTATCGGTAACGAGTTTGTTTATGTCTTTGATGACGAAGCAAGCAAACTAACAGACGTGAAATTCCTTGCTCAAGGAACACTCTATACAGACGTGATTGAGTCTGGTACGGATACTGCTCAAACTATCAAGTCTCACCACAACGTTGGTGGACTTCCTGAAGATATGCAGTTTGAACTGATTGAGCCACTCAATACTCTTTACAAGGACGAAGTTCGTGCCCTCGGTACTGAACTTGGCATGCCAGACCACATCGTATGGCGCCAACCATTCCCAGGACCAGGACTTGCTATCCGTGTCATGGGTGAAATCACTGAAGAAAAATTGGAAACAGTTCGTGAATCAGACGCTATCCTGCGTGAAGAAATCGCTAAAGCTGGCCTTGATCGCGACATCTGGCAATATTTCACTGTTAACACTGGCGTTCGTTCAGTAGGTGTTATGGGCGACGGTCGTACTTATGACTACACCATTGCTATCCGTGCTATCACTTCTATCGATGGTATGACAGCTGACTTCGCTAAGATTCCTTGGGAAGTTCTCCAAAAAATCTCTGTTCGTATCGTAAACGAAGTTGACCACGTTAACCGCATCGTCTACGATATCACAAGTAAACCACCTGCAACCGTTGAGTGGGAATGATTTATAAACATGATTTGAAGTGAAATGGTTGATTTAACAGCATTTTTCAGTTATTATAAAGGTTAAAAATCAATCAAAATTGATTGGTTCTCACTAAAAACCCCACCAGAAATTTTTCTGGTGAGGTTTTTTTATATTAAATTTTATTTTTTTATTAGTTGTTTCTCTTTTTCGTGTAAAAAAATCATTAACCTTCAGAAAAAAACATTCCCTGCCATACCATTATAAATGATAATAGTCTCAACAAAGGAAGCGCAGGCAAAAATCGCTAGTATTCTAACATCTCCCCAGAGATAAAAAGCAATTGCAGACAAGATATAACACAGTCCTCCGCCTAGGAGCAACCAGAATATCAACTGCCTTGCTTTTTGCAAACCACTTTGTAAAAAGCATGAGTGTCAAATTTAGTAATATCAACAGCGTAAAAAGTAGCTTCTTTCATTTGTAAGTTTTGCAGTTTGTAAGCGTAATAGCTCATGACGCATTGACAGAGTAACAATAGAAGCAATTTTAAAAAAACATTTTGTAGGGTGAAAAATCCACTGATAAATGCTAAAATAGCATACCCAACCACGTAACTATTGGCAAGAGCTAATTGGCTCAACGAACGATAGGAGGCCTTTTTCATCCATGGCTAACAAGGATTTTTGTCTTTTTATCATAAAAAGAGTATTTGGCCTTTCTTATACTGTCCTAATTGTACAAGTATATTTTTTTCTTTTTTAAAAATCATCTAACAACACTCCTTAATATTTTCCCTAAACCTGAGATAGCATGGTAAATTTTGACACATTAGGCATACTCCTCTTCTACTTGTTTGATAATTTTTTGGCGTTTTAAAGGAGAATAATCCGATACCAAGGTAAAACTCATAGCTAAAGACAGTGTTGCTATGATTAGTTCTGTTTGATCTTTTAGTTTAACCGCTGTTCCCCAATGGTAATAGTGTCTCACTCATATTTCTTCTCCTTGTCTTCTGCAAATAGCACTTTTCCCCTGCTCATACTTTCCGCACGGCTAACAACCAGCGGATGGGGTTGTTTTGGAATAAGAAAAGGTACAACAAGGCAGGAAACAGGGCTGCTAAAAGTGAGAAAAAGATTTGTATATCAAATGGTTCCTGCTTATTGAATGAGTCAATAATGCCCGGGATAGCAGCAGCAAATATTACTATAGTAGTCATAAAAAAACTAATAACATGACAATCATAAAAATAAACATTTTTCCCCAAACGTCGCTTTTTCTTTTGCTAAAATTTTTCCCAAAAGAGATTTGAATCAACAGCTTTCGCAAACTGTTGAGAACTTGCCCCCTGAACCTGCTTCACTTCTTTATACAAGGCCTCTTCATCATCCATATAAAGCCAAAGAAAACAAAGAACTGGGCAGCGATATAAGGCGGAACCATCCAGCTACTGTATCTAAAACCGGAAAAAGCTGGTATAGCTACCATTCCCCCTATCAAACCTAAGAAAATGAAAACCAACATCAAAGGAATAATAGCCTTATTGGTCTTCCTAGCCCTTCCGTATTTAACAAGACACTCTTTTTTTGGCTACCAGAGCCTCTTTTTGTTCTAGTGTTATAGTAGACGGCTTCATCACCGCTCTGTCCAATAAAAATTATTTTTTTCTCATTTTTTTAATCACCATAGTTTTTAAAAACATCTTTATAAAACAATATTTTTTTCTTTGTCGTTCGATCTTTTTAAAAAGAATTTTTTTAATAAGTCAGTAGACTCCATAGCCAACTGTTCTTCACTAATATCTATCGCCATAAAGCAACCTTTTCTTCTTATTAATTAAATTTCTAAAAATATATACTTTTCATTTATTAATCTATTGTATTTTTACCACAAAAAACACACTGAGATACTCGTCCCAGTGTGTTTATTTCATTTTAGGATAACTTCAACAGTAGACTGAAGAATTCATCATAGCCTCCACATCTGCTGATATAATACTTCTAAATTATTCTAAAAAAACAGTAAAACCACTTGGTTCTACTATTTGATGTTTAAAACGTTTGACGCTTAGCTTTACGTTCTGCACGTCCACGGGCACGACTTTCAGCACGCTTGGTTTTACGGCGTTTTTTTCGTCGACAGCCCACTGGATTTTCTTCTTATAGCCTGGTTTGACTTTTTTTCTTTTTCTTTTTTAACCAAGCCAATCATTTCGATATCCAGTTTTTTTCTTGTTTTTCTCACGATTGGCACGACGGTCACGGTCATAAGTGTCTTGGAATTCTCCGTCTTTAACAACCTTAGGTACAAACTTAATTCCTAATTTCTCTAACTCACGAATATCAGAGTCATCGCTTGGTTGATAGAGGGTGATGGCTGTACCTGGTAGACCATTACGTCCAGTTCGTCCAACACGGTGGACAAAGAAGGACAAGTCTTGTGGAATAGCATCGTTGATAACGTGGCTGACACCTTCAATATCAATCCCACGCGCAGCCAGGTCAGTCGCTACGATATACTCAAAATCAAGATTTTTCACCTGATTCATGATTCGTTTGCGTTCACGAGGAGCAATGTCTCCATGAATCTTAGCCACCTTCAAGCCTTGAGCCGTTAGGTAGCTGTGCAATTCATCCGCACGAGTTTTTGTATTGACAAAAATCATGGCGAGATACGGCTGCATGACTTGAGTCAACTCATAAATCTGAGCGTTCTTGTCTCTACCCTTTGTCGAAATCAACCAGTTGTCAATGGTATCAGAGATAACTGTCTTGGTCTTGATTTTCTCCATGACAGGATTTGACAAATATTTTTTCAAAGAAATGGTTGTAGTTTTTTGTGGAATGGTTGCTGAAAAAGACCATGAACTGCAAGTCCTTAGGAAGACTTCCTGCAATCTTATCAACTGTTTCCAAGAATCCCATATCCAAGGTCATGTCGGCTTCATCGACTACAAAGGTCTTAGCTTTGTGAATGGCTAGGTCACCAGACTTGACCAAATCATAGATACGACCTGGAGTTCCGATAACGATATGAGGGCTGGTTGCTTGCCAATTTGTCAATTTGACGGGCCTTGTCTGTACCACCAACATAGTTCACAACACGAATCTCAACATCTGAATGTGATGCGATCTGACGAGCAGCTTGGTAAATCTGAGTCGCTAACTCACGACTTGGAGCTGTGATAACTGCCTGCACGCTGTCACTCTCTTCATCCAACTGTTGGAAAATCGGTAACAAGAAAAGTATGAGTCTTCCCTGAACCTGTTTTTGATTCACCAACCAAATCACGACCTGCTAAGACAATAGGAATCAACTTTTCCTGCACCTCGGTAGGAGTCGTAAATTTCAACTCCTCCAAGGCTTCTTCTATATATTTTTTAAATTTAAATTGTGTAAATGACATAATTTCCTCGATTCTATCTATCTACTCATTATACCATAATTTAGTCTATTACAGGGGATGGATTTCCGTCAAGAATAATACCATGAACATTTTAACAACCAAGCATACATAAGAAACACTCCTAGTTACCATGAACAAGGAGTGTTATAGGGTTAATTGAGCTTCCACTCGTCTCTCAGCCAATCACAAAAATAGTGATAACGTTCCTTAAGAGCTTCATGATGCCCATAAGCATCAAATTTGCAATAAGTCGAAGGGACTTTCTCTGAAATCAAATCATGAATGTCTCTTGCAAAAATAGGAGCCTAGACAGACGGTTGGAATGATTGGCACCTTCTGTCTGACCATTTTGCAAATAAATCAGGCTTTGATTCTGTATCAAGTCATGTTCCCCACAATATTCTGTAAAATCAGGATACCAGAAGGAACCACAGATAGAAAAGATACAGGTCGCAGGAAGATAACTACTATAGAGACTATAGACGGCAGCAAGACCACCCAGTGAATAACCACCATAAGCAATCTTGTTTTCATCTATCAAGTAGTCTTTTTTTAGACTTGTTAGAATTCCTTGAAAGAGCTTCTCATGATAGGCTTCTACCTTCCCACCAAAATCCGGAGCCCTTTCTTTTAAAGCTCTAGCCTGCCAGGGTGTAAAGTCATCCAGACGATTTTCTGGAATCAAACCCACCAAAATTACAGATTGAGATAGGTCTGACAAATAGTCCAATTGTCCATCATTTAATAGAATCATTGGGTAGGCTTGTTGAGGATCATAGTTTGAAGGAAGACTGACCCTAACTCGAATTCCTTCCCAGTTAAACTCCTTATTTCTTGATAAAGTCATTGATTTTTTCAAGGGAATCAATCACTGAAGGACCGTAGTCCATCAATTCATCGTAAGAGATAGTCATGATTTTTTGATTTTTGATTGCTGGGACATTTTCCAAAACAGCATTTGCCTTCATCAAATCCACTGCTTTTTCATCCAACTTTTGATTACGGTCGCTAGTTACGTAAATAATCAACTCTGGATCCATTGATACTAGATTTTCCAAGGTCAAGCCAGATGTTCCTGTTGCAACATTTGTATAACCAAGTTGGTTAAGCAAGCTTTCTTGAAGGGCTGACTTGTAGGCACCAAAGGTTTCGTCATTGTAGGCCACCATAATCAAAGCCTTTTTCTTTTCACCCTGTGTTTCTGGGTTGGCTTTTTTAACCGCATCGATTTTAGCTTGTAATTGTTCTGCATATTGGTTAGCCTTGTCTTGGACATTAAAAATGGTACCAAGATTCTTCACATCTTCTACGATATTTCCTAAATCTTGTTGGATAGTTGAAAGTGATGCTTTTTGCGTATAAACAGGGATTTTATTTTCATTCCAAGCACTAATGGTTCCCATTGACTTTTCAGAGAACATCATGTTGCGTCCCATCAAGGCATCTGGTTCATAAGAAAGAACCGTTTCTTGTGAGACAGATTTTTTATCGCCAATGTGAGGGATAGCTTCAATAGCATCTTTGTATTTACCAGTTACAGCATTATCGGGATTGAGCATCCCGGCAATTTTATCCTTCAAACCGAGTTCAAGTAGGATTTCAGTTGTTGAGAGGTTGTTGGTGATGACCTTTTCAGGTGCCTTTTCAAAGACTTGTTCGACTTCGTTTCCTTTAGCATCATAGGTTTTGATAGTTACAGGATAGCTGGTTTCTGTATTAGCTTTTTGACTAGCTTCTGTGGTAGCCGGTTCCGTTGCTGTTTCTTTAGATGCGTTACCACAAGCTGCCAAAGATAAGGTAGCTACTGTTAGGAGCAAAATACTGAGTGATTTTTTCATGTTTTTCTTTTCCTTTTTAATGTTTATAAATAGTGAATCATGGCTTGCTGATCTTCTGTCCAAGTAATCTTACTTTGAACGCCATATACAGCCTGCAAAGAATCGGGTGTGATGGTCTCTTTTGGAGTTCCTTGGTATACTATCTCCCCCTCTTTCATCAGATAGAGATAGTCTGAATAGCGACAAGCTAGCTGAATATCATGCAAGACAGCTAACACATTGATCTGGAGATTTTTGACAATGGTTAACAAGTCTAGCTGGTACTTGATATCCAAATGATTGGTCGGTTCGTCTAAGAGCAAGAGTGTCGGCTCTTGAGCCAAGGCGCGTGCCAATAAAACACGTTGTTTCTCTCCTCCTGATAGAGAAGAGTAGAGACGACTTCTCTTTTCGAGCATATCTACCTTGACTAGAGCATCCTCAACCAAGGCAAAGTCTTTTTCTTTTTCCTTTTGCAAGAAAGAGAGATGGGGCGTTCTACCCAGCATAACAATTTCTTCAACCGTACAATCAAACTGGAGTTGATTAAACTGCGTGATGACGGACATCTGTTTTGCCGTTTCCTTCAGGCTCATTTGTTCCAGTGGTTTCCCATCTAGAGAAATCAAGCCCTGATCAGGCTTTTCCTGTCGATAGAGGAGTTTCAACAAGCTAGTTTTCCCACTGCCATTGGGTCCTAAAATAGTATGAAATTGGTTGCCCTCCAGTTTGAGTGAGACTCCTTTGAGAATCTTTTTTTTCTCCGATTCCAAAGTGAATATCCTGACACATTAAGTCCATATCAGACTCTCACCTCCCTTCGTCTACTTGCAACCATGTAGATAAAGAAAGGTGCACCTACTAGGGCCGTGAAAATACCAATCGGCAGCTCAGCATTTTGGATTAAAACACGAGCAAGAACATCTGCCCAGATAACAAAGAGGGCGCCGAGCAAGGTTGCTATCGGAAAAAGCCTTCTGTAGTTTGTACCCACCAAACTTCTCGCCAAATGTGGGGTAATAAGACCGACAAAACCGATAATCCCACAGGTTGATACCAAGATAGCTGTCAGCACAGCCACAATAGCCACATAGAGATACCAGTAAAAACGTAGAGGAATCCCCAAGGTCAAGGCTGCCTCATCACCCATCATCATGGCATTAAAAACACGGTATTGGGTAGAGAAAAATAAAAAGGCTATTCCCACGACTACTGCTGGCAGGGTTAAGTGAGCCCATGAGATTCCTGCTAGAGAACCCATGGTCCAAAACTTGATGGTCATGACACTGTCAGCATTAGCGCCAATTGAGATAATAAAATTTGAAAAAGCCAAAAAGAGTGCATTGACCACCGTCCCTGATAAAATGAGGCTTGAAGTTGTCATCCTGCCTTGCATGGAAGCAATGACTAAGACTGCAACTGTTGCTACAAGCGCTCCAAGGAAAGATCCGAGACCAATCATGACCTTAAACCCAAGAATGATACTCAAAGTCGCACCAAAGGTTGCCCCAGCAGAAATTCCTAACACATAGGGCTCTGCTATTGGATTATTGACTGTTGACTGCATGACACTACCACACATGGAAAGGCCAGCACCAACAATCAAAGCAAGAAAAACCCGTGGCAATCTCATATTCCAGACAATCGCAAGTGTCGACTTCGAAAGGTCTCCTATATCCAACGGAGCTCCCATCTTACTCAAAATTATCCGATAAGTATCACTCAAACTAATTTGAACTGAACCCATAGAAACAGCTAGAAACATAGAAATTCCCAATGCTCCTAGCAAAATAGCAAGGAGAAAAAAATATCGCAGGTTTTGATGGTTTCCATAAAATTTGGAAAGCATGAAACCCTCCCTTTATCAAAGATTAAAAATTTAGACAATTTTCATAAATTAGTATACCACATTTCTAAAGCAGGGACAAGACTAGAGAAATGAATAAAAAAGTCCCCTGAAGTCAGAGGGCCGATTTGAGCTCGGGCTAAAATCCAGAAAAAACAAAAAGACTACTCAATCGAGAAGCCTTATTTCAAGATATGCTCGATTGAACACGGCCTAAGCACTTGGCAGAAAATAAAAAGCCCCCTGAATTCAGAGGGCTGATTTGAGCTTGGGCTAAAATCCTAGTGAAAAAGATGAAACTCCTTGTGTTCATCGAACACTGTGTCCTTTCCCTATTTTCATACGGATTTTTATCGCCCTTAGCATCATGATTCTTACTGGATAAAACGTTTATAGACTAGGCGGCAAGCCGAAGATTGTACAAAATTTTTAATGAAACAAAAAAATCTCCCCGAAGGGAGATGATCTGGTTTATTTTACCTTACAGTGCTAGGAACCGTAACCGAAGATTATACTTGAGTATATCGAGGTAACGTGACAACGCAATATAAGTGGAAAATAAAGCAGATTAGCGACGAAGTCCTAGAGAGTTGATTAACTCACGGTAACGGTTAACGTCGTTTTTACGCAAGTATGCAAGCAAGTTACGACGGCGACCGATTTTTTTCATCAATCCACGGTATGTAGCGTGGTCTTTTTTGTGTTGTTTGATGTGTTCGTTAAGGTGGTTGATTTCCCAAGTAAGGACAGCAACTTGAACCTCTACTGAACCTGTATCACCTTCGTGACGTGCATATTGTGCGATGATTTCATTTTTTTTCTCTTTTGAGATTGCCATGATGTTTCTCCTTTTTATTTGGCTTCATCCGAGTGACAGGTTGGCATGCCTGTAACCAAGAAGAAGTTATTTGTCTTTACGACAGTTCTTATTCTACCAATAACTAACTTCTTTGTCAACTGATTTACTATCAATACCGCAAATGTGCTATAATAGTTATAGGAAGGATATCTAAGGTGACAGCTTGAAAAGTGAGGTGATTACCATGCGTAAATTCTCGCAATATCTCCCCTACTATCTGGTCATATTTTTCTTTTATTGGCCACTTTATGGATTATTTATACTACTATTACAGAATCCAAAACTAACGGAGCTCTATCTTTTAAATATATTCATCATTTCGCCTGTTGTAGTTTTTATAGTCTCTCTTCTTTATAGCTACCGATTTGGTTTTTCACTTCATTGGCTTTTAGGTAGTTGCTTACTCTATGGATTTACTATCATTCCTTTCAGAGAATTTATCATTGTTTATTTCCTAGCCTATGAAATTCTTATTCTACTAGGTACAGTTATTGGTGCCACTATCAAGTATCTGGTTCAAAAACTGAAAAACAAAAAACTTTCACAAAATCCTTGAAAAATCTCGCAATCATGCTATAATAATGCATAGAGACAAGTCACTTAGAACCTTTCTACCAGAGAGTGCGTGGTTGCTGAGAACGCATAGGAAATCTAAACTGATACTACTCTACTAACTTTTATGCAAACATAAAACGGTGGCCACGTTAGAGCCAATCAGAGGTGTCCCTCTTTTTGAGGAACATAAATGAAGGTGGAACCACGTTGCGACGTCCTTTTTAGGATGTCGCTTTTTGTTTTTCTTGATTTAAGACTGCAAAATAGGGAAACACTTCTGTTATAGAAATAATGTATAACTAATATAAGGAGAAAAACATGATTCAAATTACTTTCCCAGATGGCGCTGTTCGTGAATTCGAATCTGGCGTTACAACTTTTGAAATTGCTCAATCCATCAGCAATTCCCTAGCTAAAAAAAGCTCTTGCTGGTAAATTCAACGGCAAACTCATCGACACTGCTCGTGCGATCACTGAAGATGGAAGCATCGAAATCGTGACACCTGATCACGAAGATGCTCTTGACATCTTGCGTCACTCAGCTGCTCACTTGATTTGCCCAAGCCGCTCGTCGCCTTTTCCCAGACATTCACTTGGGTGTCGGTCCAGCTATCGAAGATGGTTTCTACTACGATACAGACAACCAAGCTGGTCAAATCTCTAACGAAGATCTTCCTCGTATCGAAGAAGAAATGCAAAAAATCGTTAAAGAAAACTTCCCATCTATTCGTGAAGAAGTGACAAAAGATGAAGCGCGTGAAATCTTCAAAAACGATCCATACAAATTAGAATTGATCGAAGAACACTCTAGAAGACGAAGGGTGGTTTGACCATCTACCGTCAAGGTGAATACGTGGATCTCTGCCGTGGCCCACACGTCCCATCAACTGGTCGTATCCAAATCTTCCACCTTCTCAATGTAGCAGGTGCTTACTGGCGTGGAAATAGCGATAACGCTATGATGCAACGGATTTACGGTACTGCTTGGTTCGACAAGAAAGACTTGAAAAACTACCTTCAAATGCGTGAAGAGGCCAAAGAACGTGACCACCGTAAACTTGGTAAAGAGCTTGACCTCTTCATGATTTCTCAAGAGGTTGGTCAAGGTCTTCCATTCTGGTTGCCAAATGGAGCGACTATCCGTCGTGAATTGGAACGCTACATCGTGGACAAAGAAATCGCTGCTGGTTACCAACACGTCTACACTCCACCAATTGCCTCAGTAGAACTTTACAAGACTTCTGGTCACTGGGATCACTACCGTGAAGATATGTTCCCAACTATGGATATGGGTGATGGTGAAGAATTCGTTCTTCGTCCAATGAACTGTCCTCACCATATCGAAGTCTTTAAACACCACGTTCACTCTTACCGTGAATTGCCAATTCGTATCGCTGAAATCGGTATGATGCACCGCTATGAAAAATCTGGTGCTCTCACAGGTCTCCAACGTGTACGTGAAATGTCACTTAATGACGGTCACACTTTCGTAACACCTGAACAAATCAAAGATGAGTTCCAACGTACGCTTCAATTGATTATCGATGTTTACGAAGATTTCAACTTGACTGACTATCGTTTCCGTTTATCATATCGTGACCCTCAAGATACTCACAAATATTTTGATAATGATGAAATGTGGGAAAACGCTCAACGTATGTTGAAATCAGCCATGGATGACATGGGACTTGACTACTTTGAAGCTGAAGGTGAAGCTGCCTTCTACGGGCCAAAATTGGATATCCAAGTCAAGACAGCTCTTGGTAAAGAAGAAACTCTTTCTACTATCCAGCTTGACTTCTTGCTTCCAGAACGCTTCGACCTCAAATACATCGGAGCTGATGGTGAAGAACATCGTCCAGTTATGATCCACCGTGGGGTTATCTCAACCATGGAACGCTTCACAGCGATTTTGATTGAGAACTACAAAGGTGCTTTCCCAACTTGGCTTGCACCTCACCAAGTGACTCTTATCCCAGTTTCTAACGAAAAACACGTAGACTATGCTTGGGAAGTAGCTAAGAAACTCCGTGACCGTGGTGTTCGTGCCGATGTGGATGAACGCAATGAAAAATGCAGTTCAAGATCCGTGCTTCACAAACTCAAAAAATTCCTTACCAATTGATCGTTGGTGACAAGGAAATGGAAGAGCAAGCCGTAAACGTTCGCCGTTATGGTCAAAAAGAAACTGAAACTATGCCGGTAGATGCATTTGTAGAATTGATTCTCGCAGATATTGCTAACAAGTCTCGTGTTGAAAAATAAACCATTTAACCTGGAACAAAATCTCAGCTACTAAAAAAGCAACAACTATTTCAGTTGTTGCTTTTCTATTTTGTTTAACCTGAGTTAGTAATGATTGGTCAAGCCACCACAAATAGTATCCTCATCAACAATCCTTTCTATCCATTAACTTTTGGATATAGGATATCCTCCCAAGATTAGCTTCCATGAGTTAGATAAGTTGACTATCCTCAGTCCTTGTCTGCCTCATTTTCTTTTACGAGGTCTTTTTTTGTGAATCTTTTTTTCAGAGAGTTTTTTTGATCGATATACTTGTTAATGGTTTCGTAAAATTCCTTGGTCATATCACTATCTAATTTTGTCGAATTATTGACTTGATTGACTTTCAATTGAACAGATTGAATACCGTAAGAGGCCTGCTTTTGGCGAATGGTTTCTAATTCTTCTTCTGAAATCGGATCTCCAACAACTGTCAAGACCAATTCATTGCTACTTGACTTGTAAACTTGATTAATGATCGTATGATTGGCGAACTCTTTTGCCTACAAACTGTTTAATCCCTTCTTTTTCGTGCTTGATCCATCGTCAGAGTGACTGCTGAATAGCTGGCTGGAAGAACCAATAATACAATCAAGGAGATCAAGCCCAATTTCTCATTTTTAATGTTTAGCTCTTTAAATGAACTTAAAGGAGATCTTTCTCATCATAAATTCTTGTTCCAACAATGTTGATTAGCATGATAAAGACACAGTTGATCAAGAAAAGATAAAGAGCTCCCGAAATAAAAATCGTACATTTCCATTAGCTAAACCATAACCCTGCAGTGCAGATAGGCGGCATCAGAGCTGTTGCAATAGCTACTCCAGGCACGATATTGTTTGCTTCTTTTTTCCTTGAACCAATGACACCTGCTATCCCACCAGCAATAGCAATGAGAACATCCCAAATGGTTGGAGAGGTTCGTGCAATCAACTCGCTACTTGCATAAGATAAGGGAGAAATCCAGAAATACAGAGTCGAGACAAGCAAACTGACCAATACTTGAGTAAGTAAAACTTCTAGAGATTGCTTGATTAAACGCGTATCAAAAATAGCTAAACCAAACCCCAGTCCAACAATCGGTGTCATAAGAGGGGAAATCAGCATGGCTCCAATAATGACAGCTGTTGAATTCATATTTAGACCTATAGAGGCAATAAAAATCGCACACATTAAAATTGCAGTATCTCTTAATCGAACATGAAGATCATCATATAATTTTTCACGGTATTCACGTGTTGAATAGTTTCCGGTCATTGGTTACTCCTTTTATTTCATATAATCTTGTTTCTGTATAGACGATGGTAGAGAGACTTCTGTCCAATCTTACATATTTTTTTAATTCTCACCTGTCATTCTTTTTGAAAATTATCCTTTAAATATCCATCAGTCCATCCTTGACATTATATCAAAAATTTTACAGCCTTTCTCTGAAGAAATCAAGCAATTTAGGAGAGAAAGAAAGGTAGAAAATTTTTAGTTTCTCTATCCGAAGAAGAAGAAAAAAACGATATCTCCTCTGAAAGTAGATACCGTTTTAATGTTTAAACATGATGAGTTTGTAGCATGCAATCCTAGCTGATATCGCCAACAAATTGCGTGTTGAGAAAGTAAGAGATCAAAAAAAACCTGACTACAAAGATCCCGAGTATCTAAATATAAAGCAACAACTCGTCATCAGCTGTTGACTTTTTTTGATATTCCTATTTTTTTACATTTGAACAATTCTACGATAGCTTCTTGAAGTAATCATAAAGATAAGTACGTAGATGAGGGCAAAGATACCACAAATAGAAAGTGTTACACTTAACATCATAGCTGTATCTACTACCCCAATGACCTTAAGAATCAAACTTAACATATGATAGGCAAAAGCCAAATGTAGAAAGGCGAAGATTAGCGGAAGGAAGAAGACAGTCAAAACTTGCTTGTTAATAGTTTGCTTGATTTGTTTTTGATCTAAGCCAACTTTTTGCAGGATAACAAAGCGCTCACGGTCTTCATATCCTTCAGAAATTTGTTTGTAGTAGATGACCAGAACGGTTCCGACCATAAAGATAATGGATAGGAAAATACCAATAAAGAAGACACCGCCAAAGAGGACACTCATTTGAGCACTAGCATCTGCTAGATTGCTACCATACACATAGCTACCTTCAGTGTTTAATTGAGCATTAAACTTTTGTAAGTATTTTTCATATTCTTCAGCGACCTTGATTTGTTCTTCTTCACTGATATTTACATTCATACCACCGTAAAGCTGATTATAGATAGCCGAATCTGAGAATTGGTCCAAAAAGGCTTGTAAATCTGGAACAACAAGATAATTGTAATCAGCAGTAAAAAAATATTAAACTGATTTGGGACATGGTTGACAATGAAATCTTTTAGTAAATTCTTCTTTTACAGAAAATTTGATGGTCATTTAAAGTTAGGTTTTTTCTGTTCTTTTAGTCCATTATTCTTAGCAAAGAGTCCGACCTCATTGCCTGATAGAGAAAGTTTTTGACCAGTCATATTTTCATAATCTTTTTGGTCAAATACCATGAAAACTGTTTTTGGTTGGACACGGTTTTGTCCTTTTTCAAAAATGGTTAACTTGGTTCCTTCTTGATTTGCAACACCAAAGTTACTGTAACGAAGAACTTCTTTCTCTTTGACACTATAACCTTTGTCACTTGCAAACTGGCTCAAGAGTTTGTCCAAGTCTTCTTTTTCAACATTTTGTCCAGTAATCCCAAAGTCATGAGGATTCATCACTTTTTTAAAGCTTTCTGAGGCATTGAAAATGCTTGTTGCTGCTGACATGGTTACCAAAACCATTGTTGACAAAATTGCGATAGTTGCTAGTCCAACCGCATTTTTCTTCATACGGAAAATCAAGTTGGACACTGAGATGAGATTATTTGGTTGGTAATAGTATTTCTTATTTTTCTTTAAGATTTGAAGGAAAACTGTAACCCCTGCATTGAACAAAAGATAAGTACCAAAGATAACCAGCAAAACAGCTAGGAAAAATGTTGTTAGGGCTGTAAGAGGATCTTTTACCGTAAGGGCAAGATAATAGCCAATCCCTAAGCTAATGGAACCAAGAATGGTTTGGAGAAGAAGGAAGCGACCTTTTTTCTCTCCGCTTGCTTTCTCACGCGAGAGCTGGAGGGCATTCATGCGGGCGATTCGAAGGGCATTCAGAAACATGAGGCCTAGGAAAATCAAAGCCAAAAGACAACAAGTACTGTAATGACAACTTTCATCTGGAAGGTAGCGACCATCTCAACCTTTAATTTCATCAGTTTGAGCAAGAAAGCGAAAATCAACTTGTCGAACAGAGGCACCAATACCGATACCTGTACTCAACATTTAGAATTCCCAAATAGCACCAACTCTTTAAAAGGTCATACTGATCAGATGGCGCTTCTCCAAGCCCAACATACCATAAATTCCTAGTTCCTTAGAACGATTTTTCATGACAAAACTATTGGCATAGAGGACGATAATGGCTGATGCAAGGGTGACGACAAACATACCAAATCCAAGAGTAGCTTGAATGGTGGATCCTCCACGGATTTCCGCAATCTTGGGATTGAAGGTCAGTGAGTAAAAGAGATAGCTGATAGTGACTGCCAAAATGACAGCCAAAGCAAACGGATAATAGAGTTTGCGGTTTTTGATTAAGTTGGATATGGCCAACTTATTGGTTAATCGAAACATACTAATTCACCTCACTTGCCATAACAGTCAAGGTGTCAGAGATTTCTTGGAACATCTGACGATCCGTCTTTTCACCACGGTAAATTTGATTATAGAGAATACCGTCCTTGATGAAAAGAACACGTTTTGCACGGCTAGCTGCTGCTGTTGAGTGGGTCACCATGAGAATGGTTTGCCCTTGCTCGTTGATCTGATCAAAGATATCAAGGAGGGCTGCAGATGATTTAGAGTCTAGGGCACCTGTTGGCTCGTCCGCAAGAAGAATTTCTGGTTCTGTGATGATGGCGCGTGCAACTGCAACTCGTTGTTTTTTTGTCCACCAGAAATTTCATAAGGGTACTTCTCCTGCAATTGATTGATGCCAAGATTTTTCAGCTGTCACTACCAATTTTTTTCATCATTTCTGTAATAGGCTTTCTAGACAATACCAAAGGGAGTAAGATATTGTCTTTAACAGAAAGCGTATCTAACAAATTGAAGTCTTGGAAGACAAAGCCTAACTTTTTCACGACGGAAGCTTGATGCTTCAGAATTTTTTTAATGGTAGCTGTGTCAGTTCCATTTAGGAAAGACCTGTCCACGCGTTGGTTTGTCAAGCATAGCAAGAATATTGAGTAGGGTTGATTTACCGGATCCAGACTCACCCATGATGGCAACGTAGTCGCCTTTTTTTCAACGGTAAAGTGAATATCTTTCAGGGCTTCTACTTGGTTGCCTTGGAAAGCGTGTTTTATAAATCTTTTGAACGTGTTTTTACATCTAATAGTGTCATGATAATCTCCTTTTTAATATCCCATCAATTGAAACTGAGCCTGCATCATTTGCGCATACCGAGTTTGAACTCGCTCGATCTCCTTTTGGACTTGGTTTACTTGTATCTTTCTTTTGTAAGATTGTTTTCATGGTTTCTCTCCTTTTTCTTTATGCTATAAGTTTACTCCAAATAAAGAGGACTTGCCATAACATAACCTTACAAAGAGGTCTGTAATCTTACATTTTTTTGTAAGATTACAATTTTTTTATCTGATTGAAGCCTGCTTTTCTTACCATAAGAAAGTCTAAAGAAGAGCCTGAAAGGATTCTTCCAAGCTCTTAGTAATTCTTTTTCACTCAATCAGTAGGTTTACTTCTGAAAACTTAATACGCACAGTCGTCCCTTGACCAAGTTCAGATTCGATACGGATTTGATGTCCCTAATTCTTGGCTAATTTTTCTGGGTCAGGTAGAGCCCAAGTCCAGATGACTGCTGGGTCATGCGACCATTGTAGCCTGAAAATCCGCGTTCAAAAACTCGCAATTGATCACTGTTTTTAATGCCAATCCCAGTATCTTTGATGCAAAGTTCTTGATCTTCCATATAGATCTCAATTCCACCTTCATTTGTGTATTTGAGGCTATTTGAAAGGATTTGTTCAATAACTACTAACAGCCATTTTTTATCCGTCACAATGCTTCTATCCAAGTCATGCAGATTAACACTTAATCCTTTCTGGATAAAGAAAATGGCATATTTGCGAATAACTTCCTTGACCAAATCCTCCACATTTTCTTTCTTCAACACCAGATCATCATGGAAGCTCTCTAAGCGTAGGTATTGGAGAACGAGGTTGGTGTAGGAATCAATCTTAAAAATCTCCTGTTCTAGCTGTTGCTTCAATTGGCGATCTGCCACCTCGCTCACGAGGAGTTTACTGGCCGCAATTGGAGTTTTTATCTGATGAACCCAGAGTGTATAGTAATCCACCAAATCATTATAGCGGTTTTCCGCATCTGATTTCTTTTGGTAGAGTTCCTCTTCACTTTTCTCTAATCTTTCAGTTAGTAGTGCACTCCATTGATGACTTGGCTTCTCTTTTTCCGTAAAACAATTCCTTACGATAGCGTTGCAATTCTATCAAGAAATCATAGACCAAAAACAGAAGTGTCAAAAAGGTAGATAGAAAGAAGAAATAGTTAAAGTAAGGCACTTGGTTATCAAATAAGACCTCAAAGAGAAAAAGTAAACCTGTAAGTAAGAGAATAAACACGAAAAAACGGCTACGCGAACGGATATAAGCTAGAAAAAAACTTTTGAAATCAAGCATGTTTCAACCCGTATCCTATCCCTTTCTTAGTTTCAATAAATCCTACCAAACCTTGCTCTTCCAGTTTCTTACGCAAACGCGCAACATTAACAGAAAGAGTGTTATCATCGATGAAAAAGTCACTATTCCAGAGTTCTCGCATCAGGTCATCACGCGCCACGATATTACCTGCATGTTCAAATAAGACACGCAGGATTTGAAATTCATTCTTTGTCAGCGTGATTGCCTGCCCCTCAACATGCAAATCCATAGACTTAGTATTGAGGATCACGCCTGCATACTCCAAGAGACTCTCATCTCGCCCAAACTCATAAGAGCGACGTAACAAACCCTGTACCTTAGCTAAGAGGACCTGCTGATCAAACGGCTTGGTCACAAAATCATCTGCACCCATATTAATAGCCATAACGATGTCCATGGCCTGGTCTCTCGAAGACAGAAACATAATGGGAACTTTAGAAATCTTGCGAATTTCCTGGCACCAGTGATAGCCATTAAAGAGAGGCAAGCCGATATCCATGAGAACCAGATGAGGCTCAGACTGAACAAATAGCGTCAGAACTTCCATAAAGTCTTCTACCATGACTACTTCAAAACCCCATTCGGAGAGCATTTTCCCAACTTGCTGACGGATTACTTGATCATCTTCTACTAGTAAAATCTTATGCATCTGCTCCTCCTTTTTCTATATTATAGCAAAATTCTTCTGACTACTAGCGAAATTGATGCAAATCTGATATGATAAAAGTTAAGAAAGGAATTACCATGGCCAATATTTTTGACTACCTAACTGATGTTCAATACGATTCTTTTTATGATCTTCCCTTAAATGAACTGGATGTACTTGCTTTGACAGAGCTGACTTATCTTCCTTTTGATAACCTATTGGACCAACCTGTCAATCGTTTAAGCGATGTCGCAACACGTGTCCCACGAGAAAGCACCATGTTGACCAATAAAGAACGTCTCCAACTCTTAGATCAGCTTGCTCAACACAAACGATTTAAAAATTGCAAGCTATCAAACTTTATTAACGAAATTGATACTGAGCAACAGAAACAGTTCGCTGCTATGACCTATCGTCTGAACCTAGATACTTATCTCATTGTCTTTCGTGGCACAGACGACAGTATTATTGGCTGGAAGGAAGATTTCCATATGACCTATATGAAGGAAATCCCTGCCCAAAAGCATGCTCTTGAATACTTGGAAGAATTCTTTACCCAACATCCAAAACAAAAAGTAATTCTTGCTGGGCATTCTAAAGGTGGGAATCTAGCCGTCTTTGCTGCTAGTCAAATCCAGCCTGAATTGCAGGAAAAGATATCAGCAGTTTATACCTACGATGCTCCTGGTTTGCAGGCTCATCTGACTGAAACGACTGGTTATCAAGATGTTATCCCTAAATTTCACCGTTATGTCCCACAAGGTTCTGTCATTGGCATGATGCTAGAAGTTCCTGATACTCCTACCGTCGTCAAATCTACGGCTCTCGGTGGCATCGCCCAACACAATACTTTTAGCTGGCTAACTGAGGGACAGCACTTTGTCCAACTAGAGTCAATCAGTAGTGAAAGTCTACAAATCAAAGACGCTTTAAAGGAATGGGTGGACAGTGTTCCCGATGAGGAATTAGAACTCTATTTTGATCTCTTCTTTGGAACCATCCTAGAGTCTGGAATTAGCTCTATTAATGAACTATCCTCAAAAAATGCGATTGAACATGTTCGACAACTTGTTTCTCAAGCCCAGACACTAGAGCCTGAGCAAGTCGAAATCTTAAAAAATCTGACACAACTCCTATTGGATGCCCGTTTCCAAGCCTGGAAAAATCATTTTTAATGTATTAAAAAGTCCCTTCTTTTATGGAGGGACTTTCTTGTTGATTGATTTCTTATTTTGTCCTTCTGTGTTATACTAGAAACTGTAAATTCTTTGAAAGAGGAAATCCTATGAAAATCCATAAAACCGTAAATCCTGTTGCCTATGAAAATACTTATTATCTCGAAGGAGACCAACACCTGATTGTAGTCGATCCAGGTAGCCATTGGGAGGCCATTCGAAAGACTATCGAGAAAATCAACAAACCAGTCTGTGCGATTCTATTGACCCATACTCACTACGATCATATCTTGAGTCTGGACTTGGTCAGAGATACTTTTGGAAATCCTCCAGTATATGTGGCAGAAAGCGAAGAATCTTGGCTCTATACTCCTGTTAACAATCTCTCAGGTCTCCCTCGTCATGATGATATGGCAGACGTCGTATGTAGACCAGCTGAACAGACCTTTGTCTTTCATGAAGAATACCAAATTGAGGAGTTTCGTTTTACAGTACTCCCAACTCCAGGTCACTCTATCGGTGGAGTATCCTTTGTCTTTCCGGATGCCCAGCTAGTCTTAACGGGTGATGCTCTTTTCCGTGAAACTATTGGCCGAACAGATCTACCTACAGGTAGTATGGAACAACTCCTCCATAGTATCCAAACCCAGCTCTTTACCCTTCCTAACTACGATGTCTATCCTGGACACGGACTGCTACGACCATCGCTCATGAAAAGACTTTTAATCCATTTTTCTAAAACATAAAAACCAAGGACAATCATCCTTGGTTTTTTGATTACCAGATAATCACGCGGTCTTCAGGTGCACGCCACATTCCGTCGCCTTCTTTGACATCATAGGTTGTAAAGAAGTCATCAAAGTTTGGCACTTGGACATTGACACGAAGTTTAGCTGGCGCGTGCACATCGACACTGGCCATGAGTTTCATCAACTCTGGACGACCTTTCATACGCCAGATACGAGCAAAGTTGTGGAAGAATTCTTCAGCTGAGAAGTCTGGTTCTCTCTTAGCAGCTTCAAGCGCTGCAGCAATTCCTCCTAAGTCCGCAACGTTTTCGGATACGGTTAATTTACCGTTAATGGTTGCACCATAAGATTCTTGACCATCAAACTGTTCGATAACCTTCTGTGTTTTTTCTTTAAAGGCTGCATAGTCACTCTCTGTCCACCAATCCTTGAGGCTTCCATTTTCATCAAAGGAAGCTCCATTAGTATCAAAGGCGTGAGAGATTTCATGGGCAATAACCGCACCGATACCACCATAGTTGGCAGAAGATGACTGATGCAAGTCATAGAATGGTGCCTGTAAGATCGCAGCCGGGAAGACAATCAAATTCTTTTGTGGATTGTAGTAGGCATTAACCATATGAGCAGGCATTCCCCACTCCTTGTAGTCAACTGGTTGATTCCACTTGCTCCAGCTGTGCTTGATTTCAACACGCGCAAAGGCAAGAGCATTCTCAAAGAGGCTAGAAGATTCATCCACTACCTTGTCCTTGTAACGAGCTGGTAGTTCTTCTGGGTAACCAATATAAGGCTTGATAACATTGAGTTTGACGATAGCTTTTTCTCGTGTTTCAGGTGTCAGCCAGTCGTTCTTAGCCAAACGTTCCTTATAAACATCAATCATGGTTGCCACTTTTTTCTCTACGTCCGCCTTGGCTTCTGGAGAGAATTTTTCATGTGCATACCAAAGACCAAGGGCTTGTTTGAATGGTCCTTGGGCTAAGTGGTAAGCAGCCTTGCGCTTGTCTTGGGCTTCTGGAACTCCTGAAAGGGCACGGCCATAAGCACCTGACAAAATGCGAATCTCATCTGTCAAATAGCTTGTTGAAAGATTGATCACACTCAAGATCAAGCTTGCCTTGAGTAAAGGCCAAGCTTCTTCACTATAGAATTGCTCTGCTGCTTGCCAGAAACGTTCTTCATCTACGATAACCTTATCTGGAGTTTGTCCAATTACAGCTTGGAAAAAGTCATCGAGAGGTAAGGCAGGCGCAAACTTTTTGAAATCTTCATAAGAATATGGATGGTAAAGTTTAGCATATTCTGAACTCTCTTCGTTTGAAAGTACGACAGCTGCGATACGGCGGTCCAACTCCAATCGTTTATCTAAAAGATCTTCGATTTCTTCATCTGAGAAGTCATAGGCTTTGAGGAGATTAGCAGTACTTTCTTTCCAAAGGTTCAATAATTCCTCGCGCTGTGGATGGTCTTCCGCATAGTAGGTTGTGTCAGGCAAGATTGTTCCAGGAGCACTAGCCCAGAGAACATTGGTTCTAGCATCCATAAAATCTGGTGATACTCCAAATGGAAGGAAGTTTGGTTTGCCAGCTAATTCAAACTCTGCTAGCTTTCTTGTAAAGTCCGCGAAGCTCTCCAAATCTTGGTATTCCTTAAGCATAGGAAGGACTGGCTTGATGCCATCAGCTTCTCGCTTGTCGAAATCTCTGACCATACGATGGTATTTGACAAAGTTTGCTAGGATGGGATCTTCAGGAACATCTTCTCCAGCCAACCACTTGTCAGTTGTTGTTAGCATCAAGTCTTCGATTTCTTCATCAAGGTCGATAAAACCACCTGTTCGCGATTTGTCAGCTGGAATGACCGCAGTCTTTTTCCCACTCACCATTTATAGCATCATAAAAAAATCATCTTGATATCGTGTCATCTTGTTCTCGCTTTCATTTTTTCACTTATTCTTAGCTTAGCAAAAATCCCTTTGGGGAATGCAATTAAAAATGCCGTCTCTTACTGATCGATTTCATCATTAATATTTTAAATTTTTTTACCAAAATTAACTTGACTTAAAAATAAAATTAAGGTATATTAAAATCCAGGAGGAATACAACTGTATGATACGTATCGAAAACCCTCAGTGTCTCCTACAAAGAAACGTTGGCACTTAAAGGATATTTCACTAGTGCTCCAAGGACCAACGATTACCGGAATTATTGGTCCAAACGGCGCTGGGAAATCAACATTATTAAAAAGGTATGCTGGGCATTATCCCACATGAAGGACATGCTTTTATCGAAGATAAAGAAATGAAAAAAATCTCTTAAGAAAGTTGCCTATGTCGAGCAAAAAAATTCATATCGACTACAACTTTCCCTATCAAGGTCAAAAGAATGTGTCTCTCTGGGACTCTATCCATCCATTCCACTCTTTTCACACTTTAAAAAGCAAAACCACTGGCAAAAAAGGTGGCTGAAGCACTAGAAATTGTTGGACTTTCTGACTACGCAGATCGTCAGATTAGTCAACTCTCTGGAGCCAATTCCAGCGTGTCTTGATTGCCCGTTGTCTAGTTCAAGATGCTGATTATATTCTCTTAGACGAGCCCTTTGTTGGGGATTGACTCTGTCAGTGAAGAGATCATCATGAACACGCTGAGAGAACTTAAAAAGCTGGCAAGACTGTCCTTATCGTTCACCACGACCTCAGCAAGGTTGCCCATTATTTTGACCAGGTACTCCTTCTCAACAAGGAGCTGATTGCCTTTTGGTCCACCAAAGGAGACCTTTCACCCAAGCCAATCTCAAACAAGCTTATGGTGACCGACTCTTTTTCAATGGAGGTGACCTATGATTGCAGAATTTATAGATGGATTGCAGAACTTCCACTTTCTCCAAAAATGCCTTGATTACAGCTATTGTGATTGGTATTGTTGCTGGAGCGGTCGGATGCTTTATCATTCTCCGTGGTATGTCCCTTATGGGAGATGCTATCTCACACGCTGTCTTACCTGGTGTAGCTCTCTTCTTTTATTTTTAGGAATTGACTTCTTTATTGGTGCTATCATCTTTGGACTGCTTGCCTCTATCATCATCACCTACATCAAGGGGAAACTCTATTATCAAGAGTGACACTGCCATTGGGATTACCTTTTTCATCTTTATTGGCTCTGGGCATTATCTTGATTAGTGTGGCTAAAAAGCTCGACTGACCTCTTCCATATTCTCTTTGGGAATATTCTTAGCTGTGCAAGACATAGACATGTATATTACCATCGGGTATGGGAGCTCTCATTCTATTGATTATCTGGGATTTTTCTTCAAGCAACTCTTGATTACATCCTTTGATGAACTCCTAGCCAAAGCTATGGGCATGCCAGTTAATTTCTACCACTATCTACTCATGATACTCTTGACTTTGGTGTCAGTGACTGCTATGCAAAGTGTCGGAACCATCCTTATCGTAGCCATGCTGATTACTCCAGCCGCGACAGCTTATCTTTACGCCAATAGTCTAAAGACCATGATTTTTCTTTCATCAGGCTTGGGAGCTCTAGCTTCTGTCTTGGGACTTTTTATTGGCTATAGCTTTAACCTAGCTGCGGGATCAAGCATCGTGCTGACATCTGCCAGTTTCTTTCTCATCAGTTTCTTTATCGCACCAAAACAACGCTATTTGAAACTAAAAAATAAACAAATCAAATCATAACGAGGGAAATCCTCTGGAGGAATCTAATGAAAAAATTAGGTACATTGCTGGTTCTCTTTCTTTCCGTCATTGCTCTTGTAGCATGTTCTACTGGAAAGAAAGATGCAGCTTCTGGACAAAAATTAAAAGTCGTTGCTACAAACTCAATTATCGCTGATATCACTAAAAATATCGCCGGAGACAAGATTGACCTTCATAGTATCGTGCCTGTTGGACAAGATCCACACGAGTACGAGCCTCTTCCTGAAGACGTCAAAAAAACGTCGCAGGCCGACTTAATCTTTTACAACGGCATCAACCTTGAAACAGGTGGAAATGCCTGGTTTACAAAATTGGTTGAGAATGCCAAGAAAACTGAAAACAAAGACTACTTTGCTGTCAGTGAAGGCGTTGATATCATCTACCTAGAAGGCCAAAATGAAAAAGGGAAAGAAGACCCACATGCTTGGCTCAACCTTGAAAACGGGATTATTTATGCGCAAAACATTGCTAAGCAACTCATCGCTAAAGACCCTAGCAACAAAGAATTCTACGAAAAGAATCTCAAAGAATATACTGAGAAACTTGACAAACTTGACAAGGAAGCTAAAGAGAAATTTAACGCTATCACTGATGACAAGAAACTCATTGTAACCAGTGAAGGATGCTTCAAATACTTCTCTAAAGCTTACGGTGTCCCAAGCGCTTACATCTGGGAAATCAATACTGAAGAAGAAGGAACACCTGACCAAATCAAGACTTTGGTTGAAAAACTTCGCCAAATGAAAGTTCCGTCACTATTTGTTGAATCCAGTGTTGATGATCGTCCAATGAAGACTGTTTCTAAAGACACAAATATCCCAATCTATGCTCAAATCTTTACGGACTCAATCGCTGAAGAAGGTAAAGAAGGCGACAGCTACTACAACATGATGAAATACAACCTTGACAAGATTTGCTGAAGGTTTGTCTAAATAATCATTTAAAAAACGTCGTTCTCACGGAATTGGCGTTTTTTGTCTAATCAATTTTCGGTCAAACTATTGGAAAGAGTCTGAACATTTAATGTAAAATGAAAGAAAAAAAGATTGGAGTAGCTTATGACTACATTCCTTGGAAATCCTGTTACGTTTACAGGAAAACAACTACAAGTCGGAGACAAGGCGCTTGACTTTTCTCTAACAACAACTGACCTTTCTAAAAAAATCACTGGCTGACTTTGATGGTAAGAAAAAGATTTTGAGTGTCATTCCTTCTATTGACACCGGCATCTGCTCACTTCAGACTCGCCGCTTTAACCAAGAGTTGGCGAATCTGGATAACACTGTTGTCCTAACGGTATCTATGGACCTTCCATTTGCACAAAAACGCTGGTGTGGCGCAGAGGGAATTGAGAATGCCATCATGCTTTCAGACTACTTCGACCACTCCTTTGGACGCGATTATGCCCTCTTAATCAATGAATGGCATCTGCTTGCACGCGCAGTTTTTGTTCTCGATACCGATAATACCATCCGCTACGTTGAATACGTAGACAATATCAACAGCGAACCAGACTTTGAAGCCGCTATTGCAGCTGCAAAAGAACTCAACTAAGTCCAGCTTTTGTAGCAATAGAGAGTGGGACAGAAATCGGTCATTCGTTAGAATTCGATTTCGTCGTCCCACCTCCGCACAGTTGAGTAGGGCTGTAAAAGCTGATGAAATCAGCGTAGTAGAGTCCACTCAACCACTGCGTCTTGCTCGACAATCCAAAGACAATTGAGAGGCTAGGACTTTTGTCCCAGCCTCTTTTTTGGTATACTAGATGGAGATAATAAACAAGGAAATGCGAATGACACCAAATAAAGAAGACTACTTAAAATGTATTTATGAGATTGGCATGGATGTTCCTAAGATTACCAATAAGGAAATTGCTGCTCGAATGCAGGTATCTCCTCCAGCTGTAACTGAAATGATTAAGCGCATGCAGTCTGAAAATCTCATCTTAAAAGATAAGAAAAAAGGATACTTGCTAACCAATATTGGGCTAACACTTGTATCAGAACTTTATCGTAAACATCGTCTGATTGAGGTTTTTCTGGTCCACCATCTAGACTATACCAGCGACCAAATTCATGAGGAAGCCGAGGTATTAGAACATACCGTTTCAGACTTTTTTGTAGAAAGATTAGAAAGTATGCTCGGCTTTCCAAAGACCTGCCCTCATGGTGGTACCATTCCTGCCAAGGGAGAACTTTTGGTTGAAATCAACAACTTGCCTCTAGCAGAAACCAAAGAAGCTGGAACCTATCTCCTGACTCGCGTTCACGATAGCTTTGACCTCCTCAAATATCTTGAAAAACATGCTATCAATATTGGAGACAAACTCCAAGTTCAACAGTTTGATGACTTTTCTAACACCTTTTACTTTTGATTCACAAGAATGAAGAACTCTTGGTAAGTCTAGAAATCGCCAAACAGCTCTATGTTGAAAAACTGAACTAAATACGTCACAAAAAAACCAAGCATACAAGCTTGGTTTTTTCTTATCTATTTTTAGTATCTAGGATAATGGTTACTGGGCCATCATTGACTAATCCCACCTGCATATCTGCTCCAAAAACTCCCGTCTCAACAGGAACTTCCTTAGCTAGTTCTCGATTAAAATCTTGATAGAAGGCCTCAGCCATATCCGGCTTGGCTGCGCCTGTAAAGGCTGGACGATTGCCTTTTTTGGTATCAGCAAAGAGAGTAAACTGTGAGATGGAAAGAATTTGGCCTTGAATATCCTTAACCGATAAGTTCATCTTGCCTTCAGCATCTGAGAAAATTCGCATATTGACAAGCTTTCTAACTGCATAATCCAAATCTTCTTTTTGATCCTCAGGTCCAACACCTACTAAGAGCAAGAGCCCTTGTTTGATTTGACCATGAATCTGCCCATCAATAGAAACCTGAGCTTCCTTGACACGCTGAACGATAATTCTCATAGAAATCCTTTCTGACAATCTCAACCAATTTAGCCATTTGTTCGTTTAACTGAATAGACTTCTGGTACACTCTTAATTTTATCAACTACTGTAGTCAGTGTTGAAAGGTTTGAAATTCCAAAGGAAACATGGATATTAGCAAATTTCATATCCTTGGTTGGTTGGGCATTAACTGACGAGATATTCTTAGTTGTATTGGATAGGACTTGCAAGATATCATTCAATAGACCAGAACGGTTGAGTCCATAGATATCAATATGAGCCATATATTCCTTACTTGAGAATTGGTCTTCCCATTCAACATCTAGCAAACGTTGCTCATAGTTTTCCTGTGAACGAAGGTTCATACAGTCCACACGGTGGATGGCAACTCCCGCGACCCTTGGTAATATAACCAACGATATCATCACCAGGAACAGGGTTACAACATTTAGCAATCCGGACCAAGAGCCCAGAAGCACCTTGGATGACAACTCCACCCTCATGCTTCACCTTAAGCGTATCCTTGTTCTCTACTTTTACTTCGCCACCCTTGACCAGTTCTTCTGCTTCTGCCTTAGCCTTGGCACGCTCTTCTTCACGACGTTCTTTTTCCGTCAATCGGTTAAAGACGGTAATGGCTCCGATTTCTCCAAAACCAATGGCTGCAAAAAGGGCTTCCTCTGTCTTGTAGCTGGTTTTTTGAAGGACTTCATCCATGTGGCGCTTGTCCATGAATTTATTAGCCACATAGCCATTTTCTTGGAGCTGACTAATCAGCATTTCACGGCCTTTATTGATGGACAATTCTTTATCTTGGTTTTTAAAGAACTGACGAATTTTGTTACGGGCCTTGCTGGTCTTAACCATATTGAGCCAGTCACGACTTGGTCCAAATGAATTTGGATTGGTGATGATTTCAACCTGGTCACCCGTTTTTAACTTAGTCGTCAATGGAACCATACGGCCATTAACCTTGGCACCTGTTGCTTTTTCCCCAATCTTTGTATGAATTTCATAGGCAAAGTCAATCGGTCCAGAATCCTTTGGAAGAGAACGAACCGCCCCATCTGGAGTAAAGACATAAATCTCTTCTGCCAGATAGTTTTCCTTGACAGTATCTACAAATTCCTTGGCATCATCCGCCTGGTCTTGGAGTTCCATCATCTCCTTGATCCAGTTCATCCCGATAGCAGATTCCTTGCTATTAACTTGGCCTTTCATTCCTTTTTTGTAGGCCCAGTGAGCCGCAACCCCGTACTCCGCAACCTCGTGCATCTCCTTAGTACGAATCTGGAACTCAATCGGTCCTTTTGGTCCATAAACAGTCGTATGGATAGACTGGTACCCATTGGCCTTACGATTGGCAATATAGTCCTTGAAACGGCCTGGCATTGGTTTCCAAAGCTCATGGACATATCCTAACATAGCATAGACATCACTCTGAGTATCTAAAATACAACGAATGGCAATCAGGTCATAGATTTCCTCAAATCGTTTTTTCTTGTCCTGCATCTTGCGATAGATAGAGTAGATATGCTTAGGACGACCGTAGATTTTTCCTGTAAGGTGGCGCTCAGATGAATATTCCTCAAGCTTCGTCACAACTTCATCGACCAAGGCTTCCCGTTCTTGACGTTTTTCCTTCATCATGTGACTAATCTTGTAAAATTCAGTTGGATTGAGATAGCGGAAAGAGAGATCTTCCAGTTCCCACTTCACACTTGAAATCCCCAAACGATGAGCAAGTGGGGCATAGATTTCCATTGTTTCTCGGGAAATACGCTCCTGCTTGTCCTTACGAAGATGCGTGAGGGTACGCATATTGTGCAGGCGGTCAGAGAGTTTTACCAAGATAACGCGGATATCCTCTGACATAGCCATGAGCATCTTGCGGTGATTCTCAGCCAACTGCTCTTCTATAGACTTATATTCGACCTTACCAAGCTTGGTAACACCGTCTACAATCACTCGAACATCATGACCAAATTCACGCTCTAAGTCATCCAAAGTAGCATCTGTGTCTTCTACCACGTCATGCAAAAAACCACAAGCAACAGTGACAGCGTCCAGCTTAAGCTTAGCTAAGATTCCTGCTACCTGGATAGGATGGATGATGTAGGGCTCACCTGATTTACGATACTGGCCACTATGGCATTCTACAGCATAAACCAAAGCCTTATGGACAAAAGCCACATCTTCTTTCGATAAATATTTTTGCGTTAAAGCGACGACTTCATCGCCTGAATAAATTACTTCTTTTGGCATGCATACTCTCCAGTTCTTCCTACCATTTTAACACTTTTTTGTTGATATGAAAACTAGAAAAGCCTATTCCCTAAGACTTTGCTGAACTCTAAAAAACACTACTAGAGAAAGTCTAGTAGTGTTGATTGATTAAAATCTATCTTAGTAAACTGTTTTTTCAGTTTCTACGTCGAAGAAGTGAGCTTTGTTCAAGTCAAATCCAAGTTCAACCGTTGCACCAGCTTGCAAGTAGTCACGTGCATCAACTTTAGCAACGAATTCATCTTTACCAACTTGGCAGTATAGGTGAGATTCTGAACCAAGCAATTCTGATACAGAGATAGTTGCTTTCACAACTGATTCTGGGAATGTTTCAAGGAAAGCAGGTTCTGCATTCACGTCTTCTGGACGGATACCGAAGATCAATTCTTTACCTTCGTAACCTTTTTCACGAAGAACTTTCAAAGCACCTTCTGGAACTTTCAAAGTAAATCCATCAGCAACAATGCGGTCACCGTTCAATTTAACGTTGATGAAGTTCATAGCTGGGCTTCCGATAAATCCTGCTACGAATTTGTTAACTGGGTTTTTGTAAACTTCTTGAGGAGTACCGATTTGTTCAACACGTCCGATAGTACCTGTACCAGCAGGGTTTTTAGTTGCTGACATGATAACGATACGGTCTGCAAGTGTCATCGCTTCTGTTTGGTCGTGAGTTACGTAGATAGTTGTAGCTCCGATACGACGGTGAATTTTAGCGATTTCAGCACGCATTGATACACGAAGTTTCGCATCCAAGTTTGACAAAGGTTCGTCCATCAAGAATACTTTTGCATCACGAACGATGGCACGACCCATGGCAACACGTTGACGTTGACCACCTGAAAGGTCAGCTGGTTTACGATCCAAGAACTCTTTCAAGCCAAGAATTTCAGCTGCTTCTTGTACACGTTTGTCGATATCATCTTTGCTGTATTTACGCAATTTCAAACCGAAAGCCATGTTATCGTATACAGTCATGTGTGGGTAAAGAGCGTAGTTTTGGAATACCATGGCAATGTCACGGTCTTTTGGAGCTACGTCGTTGACAACCACGCCATCGATAGATGCAGTACCTTCTGTGATGTCTTCAAGACCTGCAATCATACGGAGAGTAGTTGATTTACCACATCCTGAAGGTCCTACGAAAAACGATAAATTCTTTGTCTTTGATGTCCAAGTTGAAGTCTTCAACTGAGTAGTGTTCGCTGTTTGGATATTTTTTTGTAAATATTTTTTTAAGATTTAATTCTACCATTTCGGTGAACTCCTTTTTAATTTTTGATAGTTTTTATTATAAATGAAAACGCTTTACATTTCTATGGCAAGGTGACCAAAAAAATAAAAAAGTTCTGTGCAACTTGCACAAAACTTTAAATAATATCTGGTAAAATCAACTGATAGCACAAGGTCAAGTCAGTCAATTCTTTCAACTGTAGCCCTGTCAATTCTTCCCATTTATCAATCTTGTATTGGAGAGAATTGCGGTGTAGATAGAGTTGCTGAGCTGTCTTAGTCAGGACTGCACTATTTTCCCATAAGGAGAGAATGATTTCCTGAATCTGATCTTGATCCAAAATCATCTGGTGTAGATAATCTTTGATCAAACTGAGATCCACCATTTTTTCACCCATACTCCAAAGGTAGAGTTGAGAAAAAGTATGGAATCCTTGATGACCTTGACGCCACCAGTTTTTAAACAAGTCACGTTCTGCTTTGATGAGATCTGTCAAACTCTGATTTCCTGCTTGCGACCAGACCTGACCAAGCATAATAGACAGACGAACTCCAAAATCGTACTCTACAGCTTCCAAGGTATCTGTCAGGATTGAGCGAACAGAAGTGTATTTGTCCTGTTGGAGAACAAAAAGATAATCCTGAGCGCCAACCTGAAGAACTGTTTCACAATTAGGAAAGAGGGTTTTCATCATATCCAACCAAGAAGTCAGGTTTTCCTGTTGGTAATAGGAAAGGTGACAATAGACAACTTGTAGCTTTTTAAAGCTCTGTGGCGCTTGTCCCTTGCCCTCAATCAAATAGCTATACCAGGGATTTAAAGAGATAGTTTGTTCCTGCTGAGTTAAGAGAGCCACCAACTGTTTCTCACGTTCACTAAGTCCAGCTTCCTCTAGTAAAACCCACTGATTTGAGGATACTGGAAGCGTCAGATAGCCTTCCTTGTCGACTGGCTGGTCTACGATTTGAGCTTGTGGAAACCAATCTAGTAATTCTTTTACAATCATTTCCTAGCCCTCCACTTTTTGGATACACCAAGAAATCAAGGTTTCTAGGCGCTCCACATTTTCGGTCATATGAAGATAACCCATGACCGCTTCAAAACCTGTAGACATACGGTAGGTCACTACATCTGCGTTCTTTGCCTTGGTGTGACTATTGGTATTGCGACCACGTTTATAGATTTCTTCTTCTTTTTCCGTTAGGACTTGCTCCTCCAACATGAGGGAAATCAAATGTGCCTGAGCCTTGGCCGACACATACTTGGTTGCCTCTTGGTGAAGTTTATTGGGCTTGGTCATGCCTTTGAGAATGAGATGGCGACGGATATACATAGAATAAACTGCATCTCCTTCAAAAGCTAGAGCAATCCCGTTAATGAGATTGACATCAATCACGTGTCCACCTCACTCCATCCTTGGTGTCAAGTAGCTTAATCCCTTGTGCAGCTAGTTGGTCACGGATTTGGTCAGCTGTCGCAAAGTCTTTATTGGCACGCGCTTCTTGGCGTTTTTGAATCAAGGCTTCAATCTCCTCATCCAAAACTTCTTCGACAAAGACTACTCCAAAGACTTCTAACATGGCTGCAAGAGCTTCCTTGACAGTTGCATCAAAGTTGCCTGAATTGATCCATTTGGCCATTTCAAAGACAACTGTGATTCCATTAGCTGTATTGAAATCCTCATCCATAGCAGCTACAAACTTATCTTTAATGCCTGTAACTCTTGAGCATCTACAGTCCCAGAAAATGGTTGCTCGTAAGTGTTCTTCAAATACTTAAGATTGGTTTCCGCATCGCGCACTGCTTTTTCTGTAAAGTTGATAGGTTTGCGGTAGTGTTGAGTCGCAAAGAAAAAACGAAGCACTTGACCGTCAATCGTTTTGAGGGCATCGTGTACTGTAATGAAGTTCCCCAAAGACTTAGACATCTTGACATTGTCGATGTTGACAAAGCCATTGTGCATCCAGTAGTTGGCGAAGGTCTTACCTGTTTTGGCTTCTGACTGAGCAATTTCGTTGGTGTGGTGTGGAAACTCAAGGTCAGCACCACCACCGTGAATATCGATGGTATCTCCTAAAATCTCAGTTGACATGACTGAACACTCGATGTGCCAGCCTGGGCGACCTGGTCCCCATGGGCTATCCCAAGAAATCTCACCTGGTTTAGCAGCTTTCCAAAGGGCAAAGTCGACTGGATTTTCCTTGCGAGCCGTTTCCTCATCTGTGCGGCCTGAAGCTCCTAGCTCCAAGTCTTCCAAGGTTTTATTAGCCAATTTAGCATAGTTGTGGAATTTTTCTACACGGAAATAGACATCGCCCTGGCTCTCGTAGGCATAGCCTTTTTCGATCAAGTCAGCGACAAACCGGATGATATCATCCATAAACTCGACCACACGAGGGTGGCGGGTTGCAGGTTTCACGCCAAGAGCCGTTACATCCTCACGAAAGGCAGCGATATACTTATCCGCTACTTCCTGAGGTGTGATACCTTCTTCCTTGGCACGATTGATAATCTTGTCATCCACATCCGTAAAGTTGGAAATGTAGGCAACTTCGTAACCACGATATTCAAAATAGCGACGAATAGTATCAAAAGCCACTGTTGAACGGGCATTCCCTACGTGGATATAGTTGTAAACTGTCGGCCCACAGACATACATCTTGACCTTGCCGTCCTCGATTGGGACAAATTCTCGCAAATCACGAGACATGGTGTCATAGATTTTAATCACTCACTGACTCCTTTCTGTGTCTTACAATAAGCTTACAAACCAGACGACCTGTGACTGGCTTCTCTCGCTTGCTCGAGTTTATTGACGTAGTATTCTCGTTTTTCTTCGACTTCGTGAATAGTTGGTTCATCCTTTTGCCCATGCACTCGGACAATTTTAGCAGGAATGCCGACAACCGTCACGTCACTTGGTACGTCTGCCACGACAACTGCTGCAGCACCGACCTTGGCATTTTCACCTATTTCTACAGGTCCGATGACTTGGGCATGAGCAGATATGAGCGCTCCCTTACGCACGGTCGGATGGCGTTTGCCACTGTCCTTACCTGTCCCACCAAGGGTTACCCCATGATAAAGGAGAACACCTTTTTCAACGATAGCTGTCTCCCCAATCACAAGTCCTGCTCCATGGTCAATGAAGACACCTGATTCGATCTGAGCTCCTGGGTGGATCTCAATCTGAGTCCAAAAACGCCAAAACTGGCTATGCATACGAGCTAAAAGCTTAAAGCCATGTTTCCAGAGAAAATGAGAGAGACGGTGGGCAGCCAAGGCTTTCACACCAGGATAGGTCAAAAGAACCTCCAAAGTGGTGCGAGCCGCTGGATCATTTTCTTTTACGATATCAATGGTTTCACGCCACCATCCCATACATTTCTCCTTTCTTATTCTGAGTCTTTTGGTGTTTCTGTAAATTCTTTATTTGGTTTGTGGTCCTTGTGATGGTGACGAGGACGATCTCCATGACGATGACCTTTATCCCCTTTTTCTTCTGAACGTTCAGGTTTTGGTGGACGTGGCAAGAGTGCCTTCATAGAAGCATCTACACGACCTTTTTCATCGATCTTGATAATCTTAACATCCACAAAATCACCAATTTGAACTAAATCTTCTACATTATTAGTACGAGTCCAAGCCATTTCAGAGATATGAACGAGGGCATCAGTCTTGTCAAAGAGGTTGACAAAGGCACCGAATTTCTCGATACGCACAACTTTGGCATGGTAAACTTCGTCCACTTTTGCTTCACGAACCAAACCAGCAATGATTTCTTTAGCGCGGTTAATGGCAGCTTGGTCGCTAGAGTAGATAGACACGTTTCCTTCTTCGTCGATATCAATCTTAACGCCTGTTTCAGCGATGATCTTATCGATGGTTTCTCCACCCTTACCGATAACAATCTTGATCTTGTCCACATCAATCTTGATAGTATCAATTTTCGGAGCTGTTGGAGCCAATTCTGGACGAACTTCTGGAATAGTAGCTTCAATCACATCAAGGATTTCAAAACGAGCTTTCTTGGCTTGGGCAAGAGCTTCCGTCAAGATTTCTGCAGTAATCCCTTGGATCTTGATATCCATTTGAAGAGCTGTAATCCCGTCACGAGTACCCGCAACCTTGAAGTCCATGTCTCCAAAGTGGTCTTCCAAACCTTGGATATCTGTCAATACTGTGTAGTTGTTTCCATCTGAGATGAGACCCATGGCAATCCCTGCTACCGGCGCCTTGATTGGTACACCACCAGCCATAAGGGCAAGTGTTCCCGCACAGATAGATGCTTGAGATGAAGAACCGTTTGATTCCAAGACTTCTGCTACCAAACGAATCGCATATGGGAATTCTTCTAAGCTTGGCAATACTTGAGCAAGTGCACGCTCACCGAGAGCACCGTGACCAATTTCACGACGACCAGGCGCACCGTAACGTCCAGTTTCACCAACAGAGTATTGTGGGAAGTTATAGTGGTGCATAAAGCGTTTCTTGTACTCTGGATCCAAACCATCGATGATTTGCGTTTCACCCATTGGTGCCAAAGTCAAGATAGAAAGAGCCTGAGTTTGTCCACGAGTGAAGAGACCTGAACCGTGTACACGAGGAAGGAAGTCGACAACCGCATCCAAAGGACGGATTTCATCGACCTTACGGCCGTCAGGACGAACCTTGTCTTCTGTGATCAAACGGCGTACTTCTGCGTGTTCCATTTGTTCCAAGATTTCAGCCACATCACGCATGATACGGTCAAATTCTTCGTGGTCTGCATATTTTTCTTCGTAAACTGCTGTGACTTGATCTTTCACTGCTTGAGTTGCGGCTTCACGCGCCAATTTTTCTTCAACTTGAACCGCTTTTTGAAGATCGCTGTTGTAGGCTGCGATGATTTCAGCTTGCAAGTCAGCATCCACATGAAGCAATTCTACTTCTGCTTTTTCTTTACCGACTGCCGCAACGATTTCTTCTTGGAAGGCAATCAATTCTTTAACAGCTTCATGTCCTTTAAGAAGAGCTTCCAACATGATTTCTTCTGACAATTCTTTAGCACCAGACTCTACCATGTTGATAGCGTGCTTAGTACCAGCTACTGTCAATTCAAGAAGCGATTGCTCTGCTTGTTCTTGAGTTGGGTTGATGACGATTTCTCCATCAACATAGCCTACTTGTACCCCAGCGATTGGTCCATCAAATGGAATATCTGAGATAGACAAGGCCAATGATGAACCAAACATAGCTGCCATTGGTGCAGATGCATTTTCGTCGTAAGAAAGCACAGTGTTGATGACTTGCACTTCATTACGGAAACCTTCCGCAAACATTGGACGGATTGGACGGTCGATCAAACGCGCTGTCAAGGTCGCATCTGTTGAAGGACGCCCTTCACGTTTCATAAAACCACCAGGAAATTTCCCAGCCGCATACATTTTTCTTCGTAATTGACTTGAAGTGGGAAGAAATCTCCAGTTGCCATCTTCTTAGACATGACGGCAGCAGTCAAGACAGTTGACTCACCGTAACGCACCACAACAGAGCCATTTGCTTGCTTAGCAACCTGACCAGTTTCTACGATCAACTCACGACCCGCAAAAGTCGTTTGAAACACTTGTTTTGTCATTGTAATCCCCTTTGGATTGATAAAATTATACGCCTTGCCTACAAAGATCAAGATACTAAGGCCGTCAAAAGCAAAGTAAAAATAGGAAACTGACGAAGTCTTCGATGAAGACAAGACAGTTTATCTTTTTTACACAGCTTTTTGGCCGAGTTCAATTAATCAAGATATTTTGGACTTTTTGAGTTTCGTTTTCGCAACCTTTACAACCTAAATACCCTCATCTTTGTATCAAGTACGTACAGAGTCTATTTTATCATATTTTTCTTAAAAAGTACGGTCTTTTCTATAAAAAAGGAACCATTCTGCTATGAAAAGAAGAATGGTTTGCTTTTAATTATTTTAAGGTTGATGATTGAACAAGGCATGGGTTGCTTGGTGGATGTACTGAGCAGTGTCTGCGTTGTTCATGGTGTAGAGATGCACGCCTGCTACGTCTTGCGTTACCAAGTCCACGATTTGGTCTACAGCATAGGCAAGTCCTGCTGCTCTGAGTGACTCAGGGTCATTCTCATACTTGTCCAAGATAGCCTTAAACTTACGTGGGAGATGGATATTCTCACAAGTCTTCAAGAGACGAAGCGCTTGGTTGCGATTGAGGATTGGCATGATACCGGCATGAATAGGAACATCAATCCCAGCCAAGGTACATTTGTCCTGGAAGTCGTAGAAACGCTCATTGTCAAAGAAAGCTGAGTGACAAGACTTGAACAGCCTGCATCTACTTTTTTCTTGAGATTTTGAATATCTGAGATTTGGTTTGGCGAATCAGGGTGACCCTCAGGATAACAAGCTCCAATAACATCAAAATGCGGTGCCTGTTCATTGATAAACTCAATCAAGTCTGTGGCGTAACGAAAATCCTTTTGTGGCTCAACACCAGGAATGATATCTCCACGAAGAGCCAAGATTTTCTGAACTCCAACCTTATCCAAATCTGCAATAGTCTCAGCCACCTTATCCTTAGTCAAATAGATAGCTGGCAAGTGAGCAATGGTCGGAATCTCCAAGTCATTTTGGATATAGTCAGCCAAACGAACCGTCGTCTCTTTGATATTAAATTTATTATTGCTGGCAGTCACACTAATAAAGTGTGGTGCCAAGCCCTGCATGTCTTTCAGGGCTGCAATAATTTTGTCATTGCCTACTGCTGGGTTTGGAGGGAAAACTTCAAATGAGAGTGACGGTGTTTGACGCGACATATGTAATAACCTTTTTCTAGTTGATTTCTTACTGATCAACCGTGTAGAGAGAACTGTCTTTTCTTACAATTTCTCACGCGCAGCTTTGGCAGCTTCTACAAGGCGGATCAAGCTTTCTTTCGTTTCTGGAATACCACGTGTTTTCAAACCACAGTCAGGGTTGATCCAAACTTTTCTGCTTGGAACTTTCGCAAGGATTGCTTCGATTGTGTGGTCGATTTCGCCTTCGTTAGGCACACGAGGTGAGTGGATATCGTAAACCCCAGGTCCAACTTCTGTTTGGAAGTTTTTCGCTTTGAGTTCGTCCAAGATTTCAAGGTTTGAACGGCTAGCTTCAAATGAGATAACGTCAGCATCCAAGTTGTCGATAGCTGGGATGATATCTGTAAATTCTGAGTAACACATGTGAGTGTGGATTTGTGTGTCTGGTGCCACTGTTGAGTGTACCAAACGGAAGGCTGGAATAGCCCAGTCAAGGTAGTCTTCGTACCAGTCGCTACGACGAAGTGGCAATTTCTCACGAAGAGCAGCCTCGTCGATTTGGATGATTTTCACGCCTGCAGCTTCAAGATCAAGAACTTCATCCTTGATTGCAAGAGCGATTTGAAGAGTAGAATCCTTGATAGAAATGTCTTCACGTGGGAATGACCAGTTAAGGATAGTAACAGGTCCAGTCAACATACCTTTAACAGGTTTGTCAGTACGGCTTTGTGCGTAGCTAGACCATTTCACAGTGATTGGGTTGAGACGAGTCACATCACCCCAGATGATTGGTGGTTTAACCCCACGCATACCGTATGATTGTACCCAACCATTCTTAGAGAAGAGGTAACCTGACAAGTTTTGACCGAAGTACTCAACCATGTCATTACGCTCGAATTCACCGTGTACAAGCACGTCAAATCCAACTTCTTCTTGCCATTTGATCCATTCGTCGATAGTCTCAGCAAGGAAGGCATCGTATTCTTCTTGTGACAATTCACCCTTACGGAAGGCCAAACGTTTAGCACGAACTTCTTTTGTTTGAGGGAATGAACCGATGGTTGTTGTTGGAAGAGCTGGAAGTTTGAAGGCATCTTCTTGGATTGCTTCACGTTCAGCAAAGGCTGGCAAACGAGTGTAGTCTGCATCTGTCAATCCAGCGATACGAGCACGAAGTTCCGCATTTTCGCCAACACGTTCAGTCGCAAAGAGTTCTTTGTTAGCTGCAAGTGCTTCTGCACCTTGACCGTTGCGGATAGCATCCAAGTCACGGATTTCATCCAATTTTTCAACTGCAAATGCAAAGTGGTTCAAGATAGCTGGTTCAAATTCTTCATTAGCTGTTGTAAATGGCACATGAAGAAGTGAGCATGAGCTTGTCAAAACAATGTTTTCAGCTGGGATTTGCTCAAGAACAGCCAAACTCTTTTCGTAGTTGTTGCGCCAGATGTTCTTACCATTGACAATACCTGCATAAAGAGTCTTGTCAGCTGGGAATCCACCTTTAACGAGTTCAAGAGTTTTCTTACCTTCAACGAAGTCAAGACCGATGGCATCTACTGGCAATTTCACAAGGTCAGCGTAAACGTCACGAACGTCACCGAAGTAAGTTTGAAGCAAGACTTCAAGACCTTTTTTGTCAGCCAAGAGTTTGTTGTAGATGTTCAAGAAGAGTGCTTTTTCTTCTTCTGTCAAGTCTTTGACAAGAGCAGCTTCGTCGAGTTGGATACGAGTTGCACCAAGTTCAGCCAATTTCGCAAAAACATCTTGATAAGCAGCTACTAAGCTATCTACGAAGTCTTCTGCTTTCACACCTTCTTCAAAGTCTGACAATTGAAGGAAAGTGAATGGACCTACAAGGACAGGACGAGTGTTAAGTCCAAGCTCTTTAGCTTCTTGGAACTCATCAAAGATCTTGTGACCAGCCAATTTTACTTGAGTGTCTTTTTCAAATTTAGGAACGATGTAGTGGTAGTTGGTGTTGAACCATTTCTTCATCGGAAGGGCACGAACATCCCCTTTTTCTCCTTGGTATCCACGTCCCAAAGCAAAGTAGCGTTCAAGGTCTGACAAGTCCAAGTTTTGAACAGATGCAGGAACTACGTTGAAAAGGAAGGCAGCATCAAGGAAGTTGTCGTAGTGAGAAAAGTCATTTGATGGGATTTCAGTGATGCCTTTTTCTTTGACGATGTTCCAGTGTTTTGCGCGCAATTCTTTCGCAGCAGCCAAGAGTTCTTCTTCTGAGATTTCTTTTCTAAAGTATTTTTCAGTTGTAAATTTTAATTCGCGGAATTCACCCAAACGAGGGAAACCGATAATTGTAGTTGACATGTTTTGTCCTCCAAAAATTGTTGTTGAAACTATCTTAACAGAAAAGAAACTGTCTGTATAATTGTAAAAAATTAGGCTTTGATATAGTTTGAAACTATATCTCGATTCAAAAGACAAAAAAAGATTTAGAGAAGATTCCCCAAATCCTTTGATAGATATAGATTAGTAGCCTTTCAAGATTGCTATGTTCTTCGCAAAAAAATAGTGAATTGAAAGCTACCTATGGCTTGTTATTAGAAAAGACTATAGGTTGATCCCCTTGTCACGGAGATTGTCCAGACATTCCTCATAGTAGGCATGGTCATGCTCACTATAGATAGGACTTTTCAGCTTTTCCTCTGCTAAGTCTTGATACGGAGGGCAGGTCTTACCGCGGTAGTTCTTGTCCAGCCACTCCGGACTGACATTGTAACCACGACGAGCCATCTCCTCCATGATCAAGTCATGATAGGCATAGAGACGATAGGGCGAGTGGGTAAAGACATAGTCAACCGTTGCATGCTTTCTGCCCCAGCCATTGCCACGAAGGGCACAGCATTCTCGATGTTGCCCCAAGAGCTGAGGACAGGGAAGTTGTGAAATCAAAGCCTCATGCCAAAGTCTCATGGGAGTCTCCTTTCAGCAAGGTAGAATGTTGCAGATAAGCATTTGGGTAACGTTCGAGCAAATCTCTAGTTCTAGCAATCAAGTCCTCCTTGGAAGCTTGACCAAAACGATAGCGATCCAGCAAGAGCATATAGTCCTCGCGCTCGTCAAGGCTGGCTTGCTTTTTAAAATAGCCCCAAATATGCTGAAAAGCGTTGCAAACCTGACCCCTGTGTTCTGGAATCTGGCAGGCACGGTCAATCATCTCTTGAACCTGACTCACCTCCACCACTTCTTGCTTGAGATACTGGCGAATGTCCTTGTAAATATTGCTGGAATGACTCAAAACAAGGTACTTATTTTCCGCCCAGAGTTGCTGACAAAGGGCACGTTGGTTGTTGTTTTCCATATTTCTCCTAACTTTCTACTAGTTCCCAGGAAATACGGAAACAAAGTTATATTAATAAAATGAGCTAATAAAGATGTTCTAAGTACTAGCCGTATGAAGCTTTTTTTCATCTTTTAAAAAAATTCCTGCAACTCATGAAACAAAGTAATAATTTTCTTTTAGTTCTCGGAATAAAAAAATTATTTTTAAACTTTGTGTTTAATCATTTTTCTTAACACAAATTTAATTTCTTCTAATCTAGCTTTTTAAAGTGTTCTTTGATAACCTCAAATCTAAAGTTTGATATTTTTTTGGACTGTTCAAAAAAATTTCATTATAAACACTTGAAGTACATTCTAACTGACTTTGATAATTCATGATACTTTTTTTAAATTGTTCTTAAAAATCTTTCAATTTATTTTTTTATAATTTGGAGAACGAATATTAAGTTTATCCAACTGGCTTTTTCATCTTATCAGAATCTAGTATAAGTTTTTTTGTAACGACAGCCTTGATTCTAAATTGCTTTCAATATTAATAAATTCGTTTAATAAAAAAATCTAAACTAGGTAAAGATCTTTCAACATATTCTGAAATACTAAAATCAGGCTTAATACTATTATGAGCATATTTATGCCTTGCTTTTTATTAACGAATCATGTATCTCAGTGAAATCACCATCAGTGTTAAATAACAAGAAAATTAATTTTTTTGTCATTAGTCTGAATATACTTATCTAAAACATCTTTTTTTATGTGTTCAAACCGCGACCTAGGGCTGTATTTATTTCTACGGAAACTATTTTTTTCAAAAAAATTTCTCTAAATGCTTATTATCATTTGAGGACTCAACAGTCAAAATTGAAAAGACTAATTCTTTTTACTAGTTGTTCTGAAAAAGTATAGTATTCAATCATCAAATTTAATTCACTCGATTCATATATAGTCTTCAAATCTGTATAGTCAATTTCAATTTCTTTTGCAAAATTCCGATGTTTCTCTGGATCATCTGCAAGACTTCCATCTATTTTTCTTTACTCTCTCCAGTGTTTCCTTTAATCTTAATAAACGATTTTTAAATTCATTATAATCAATCATTATATTTACTTTTTCTAGCATTCCTTCAAAAATCTCAAATCTCTTTTTAATTGATGATACACTCCCAGTACTTGTAGAAAATGGATTATGCGATTCATCTAATAGATAACCATCGAATAACTGTCCCATATGATTGATATACCTCTCATTAAAATTATTAGGAAGTTTATATCCACCAAATACCATAACCCCTAACAGAGATTCCAAAATACCAAAATTTAGAATACCTTCAATATCTCGATTCGCGTTCACTCTTCTAAATAATTTTTTTCTTCGAAAAAAATTCTAACAACTGATCTAAGGAACTAAATAATTTGCTAATTACTTCTTCTGAAATACTTTCTGATTTCTTTTTGTTCCCCATATTCATCTAGTATATTTTTAATACCTTGTTTGCTAGATTTAAATTTTTCCGTAGTATATATCTGACATTGCAAGAATTCTAAGGAACGCTTCTACATGAAGATCTTTTTTTATCTGAGTTGAAGTAAACAATGATAGGTAATTTTTTTGATTGACTTGCTGCTTTATACAATGACTCTATAAATGGACCATAAGCTAACGACTTTCTTATTTGCATGCCATTTAATTTTTTTCTGAACCAGTATTAATTCTTTCAAAAATTAAATATTTTGAACTAAAATCACCTGGGTTCAGCTGTTTAAACTCTACTAGAGATATAGTACTTCTACGAATTTTTCGTTGGTACTCCTCTGGTAGTTCCTTAAAGGATTTTCCAGCAATTTCAGGAAAAAAACATTCTTTCTTGATAATCGACTTGTTATATTTTTTTATCGCTTTTAAGACCTGTCCATGGGTGCCCCTCTATAAAGTTATATAATGTAGTTAAACGTTGATAACCATCAATAATCTCGTATCTATTATCATCTACCTCCAAAAGGAAAAGAGGGGGTATGGGAAGACCGAGTATAATCGATTCAATCAGCCTAGAACTCTTAAGCGATGTCCAAACAAACTTCCTTTGCATTTCAGGTTTCTCAATTTCATTATGTTTGAACATATCAACTAGTTCACCAAATGAACGATTGCTTACCCAGTGCTTTATTCTAAATCCTTCAGGAACAACATCTTGTTCCTCATCATCTAAATCAGCAAAAGCTTCTTCTACATCTTCTAAAATTTCATCTGAAATTTCTAAGCCATTACTTTTAACTTGACTGTAAAAATCATCTACACTAGAAGCATTAATTGAGCCGTCATAGCCCTCTAATTCCTCTGTATTTACTGCAGTAATTTCATTGTCTGCAAAAAAATAAAAGAAAAACATAAGCACTCCTTAAAATATCTTAATCTGTATAATTTTCCACCTTCACCTGTCCATTCATCAGCATTGGCAAGAGCCAATCGCGCAGTTAGGGTGAGTTGTTCTACTTCAATTTGAATGGACTTTCTTTTCTCAAAAACTTGCCTTAGTTATAGATCTATATTTTTCTATAATTTCTTTATTCGGAATAATAACTTTTAATGGAACTAAACTAGTTCTAGTAAGTTGCTTTTTGAACTGAACCAGTAATTACCGAGGATATAGATAAGGATAAAAAGTAAATTACTTATATAATCAATATTATATATATCATCTTTTGGTTTAACAACCATTGAATTTCCTGTAATCCAAGAATATGGTCGTGTTATATTTATTATTCCACAATTGCCACGACAACTAATTGTCACCATACTATCTTCATGATTGTATTCAGAATATCGTCCAATAATTCCATTAGCACCGTAAACTAAATACTCACCATCCTCTATCATGTCTTTATCAGAGATTGTTTTTGGCTGATATAAATCAGCAAACTCACCAAGTATAGAGTTTCCCCACCCCTCTGGGATTTCGCGTTTGAGTTCTGGGTTATAGACCATCTTTCCGCCTGATGATTTGTAGGGTTTGCCATTCTGGTCTGGGAAATCAAACTGCACAAACCAGTAGTCATAGAGGGTCTTGGCCATGGCTTCCAACTCTTGGTTGATTTGGTTGTTGGTTTGCTTTTTCTTTTCTAACGAATAAAGGAAATCTCCAATTTTCTTTTGAGTTTCAAAATCTGGAAGCATAATTTCAAGATATGAAAACATTGCTTCATTGAAACTAGCTCTTAGGGTCATTACAGTATTATTTATTATTGTTCTTCTAAACAAAGGACTTCTTAAATAAAAAGCCATGAATTTAGGATAAACAATTCTTTTATCAACAGGTCTAAGTCTTTTAAGAAATCCACTAAAGCTAGCATCCGGATAATCCTTCAAAGCAACTGAAGACATAGCTAATTCATCAACTGTTTCACTAGTACGTGTTAAAAAAATATCACCCTCATTTATTGAGTATTTTTTGTTTATCGCCTTCTGTCGTATCCATTAAATCAATTAGACTATCTGGCAAAAAATAATTATTAAAAACAACAGAGAATGAAAGAAATGGTGAACCGTGTCCCGCTTGCTCTTTTGTAGAAGAAATTCCCGAACTCATTTCATAAAGGTCCGATAATTTATATCTTTTCCACTCACTCATACTTGATCCCCTTCATTTGCTCTTCAATCTCCTTCTCCAATGCATGCGATTGCTGGAAGAGGTCTGAGAGTTTGCTTTGAAAGGCGGTCATCTTGGCTTCAAACGCTTCTGCTGTGATATCTACATAGTCGATCTTGATGTCAAAGTATTGGCCTGCGCTGAGAGAGTAGTTTTTCTCCTTGATATCCTCATAAGAGACAGTGACAGAAAAGTCCTCGACAACTTCTTTCTTGATAAAGGTCTCGACGATCTTCTGCTCTTCCTCAGGAGACAGCACAGTCTTTTGGTTCTTGCCTTCCTTGACCTTGGTTCCGAGGTTTGAGGCATCGATGAGGACGACATCGCCCTTATTTTTCTTATCGATGAAGAGGATGGAGACGTTGGTACCTGTCGTCGCAAAGATATTAGACGGCATAGATACAACACCTGCCAGCATTTGATTGTCCACTAAGTGTTGACGGATGGCCTTATCAATCCCTGACTGGGCCGTGATAAAGCCTGTCGGCAAGACAACAGCCGCCTGACCGTCTGGTTTCAAGGAGTAGATGATATGCTGAACAAATAGTTCATAAATCGCCATCGAATTCTTTTTATTTTTTGGTATTTTAGGCACTCCTGCAAAGAAACGCTCACTGGCTTCTGGCAAGGTCTCCACTTGGTCACGCCACTCTGAAAAGTCCAACTTAAAGGGAGGATTGGATACGATATAGTCCATCTTTTCAGGATGACGATTCCGCAAAATGGTATTTCCTTCAACGATATTATGGATGGAGTGTTGTAGTCCATTCAAGATCAGATTAAGACGGAGGAGATTAGACGATTTTTGCGAGATATCCTGGCTATAGACTGTGGTTTTTTCCACACCGATACGACTAGCTAGGTTCATGAGTAAGGTTCCAGAACCAGCAGATGGGTCATAGATGCGCACATTTTGAGGTTTGTCATTACCTACTAGGATATCTGCGATAATCTTAGCGACAGAGTGAGGTGTGTAATACTCGGCATAGGTCCCCCCGCCATCTTTGTTGTAGTCCTTGATCATGTACTCAAAGATGGTAGAGAAAAAGTCAAATCCTTGGGAAAAAATAGCTTCATCAAACTTGACGCGAGCAAGAAGATTGATAATTGCCTTCGCCACCTCGTTACGCTTACTGCTATCTGATATGTTATCGGTAATCAGGCGCTCATTAAAGAGACGAACAGTTGTATCCCCTTCCGTATGGACAGAGAAGATATCGTTATTGTCAATGGCGATCTGGTTGAGGGTATTTTCAAAAGTCTCGTAAAAGGTCGGCTCATTTTGCTGACGGTGGAGGCTTTCGATCAACTGGTCAGGCTTGAGCCAAGCCGTGCTGGTACCGATATCCTCCAAGAGCCAGTCATAGTCTTCCTCACTCATAGCCAACAAGTTTTCATAGGTATTGGATTCATCTAGGACCTTGGCTTGATACAAAAACTTGTCGTTTAAAAATTTGTAGAGGAAGGACTGGGTGAGGAGTTTGTATTCACCCGCTTCTCCTCCTAGTCCCGCGTGGGTAAAGACAGCTTTCAAATCATCTACCAAGTCTTGGACTTGGACTTTGTATGTTTCATTCATTAGTGTTGGTATTCCTGTTCATATTCTTCAAATAGCGACTCGACAAGACGGTTAAAGTCCTCTCGTGTCAAGCTACTAGCAGTTTGGTTTGTTTTCATTTCGATCCGAGCTTCTTCTCGAATCATTTTTTTGAGGAAGTCATCGTTATCTAATACCCCTTGGTTTTGACCGATTTTATGATCGAGTCTGACTTTAGAACCTTTAATAATATGGTAGACAGCAGGAAACTCACTGACCATGGTCGAGTTGGTCACATGTTTGTAAGAGCGAGCTGCCATCTCATCTCCGTTAAAGTTCATAGCTAGGCGTCTCATACGAGTATGATAGTCCTCCACGGACTTAAAGAGCTCCTCATAGTCTTTTTGGGTTTCTTTGATATTTTCCATGGTGAAGCCTTCTTGGCCATGGATCAGGTGTTTTTTCATGATGCGCTGGAATTCTTCGTAGAGAGTGACCCACTCAGGATCCTTTTCATCACGTTGTTTTTTAATGCCACTTGCAACTCGACGTTTCAAGTCTTCCAAGTCATTGGCTGCTAGACGAAGTTCTTCTTCTGCAATCTTTACAAAGCTAAGCTAGTTTCAGACATGGCAAGATTTAAGAGCGTCCGACTGGAGAAGTCGTCTGGCTTATCTATTAAGGACAGTGTCAGCATGCGCCTAGAGAGGACATTAAGCAGGGTTGCAATCTGAGCAATGTCAATCTGCTGAAGCAGGTGTTGGTAGCCTAGGAGCCGGGCGATATTGTAGTACTGCTTGATAGACTCCAAGGCCTTACGAAGATCGATTAACTGCTTCTTATCCTTGATGTCATTGATGGCTTGGGAGAAGTATTCTAGATTGTCCGTTGGATAGTCAATGAGGATATGCTCGGTCTTGCTCAACTCTTGCGAAATCTCATCTGCTGACACAAAGAGAGAACCAAAAACATCCTCACCATTTTCCCCTGTCAGAGCCGTATCATACTCTTGATTGAGCTCTTCCAGATAGGCACGATTGGTCTTGTCAAACTCCTTGGAAATATCCGCAAAGTCGATGACATAACCAAAGAGGTAGTCCTTGTAAGGGCGATTGACACGGGTTAGAGTCTGCAAAAGATTGTGAGCCTTGATCTTGCGCCCTAGATAGAGGCGCTTGAGACGAGGGGCATCAAAACCTGTCAGGAGCATAGAATAGACGATGATGAGGTCAATCTTGCCTTCCTTGTAGGCGTCCACCTTGTCCTTCTTCTCTTCCTTGTCTCCCTCATCATGGAGGATGAGAGCAGAAGTCAAGGTGGTTGAGCCTGCTTGACGTCGTTCTTCTAATTGCTTTTCAAGCTCACGCGCCTGCTTAGACGAGTCACAGACAATCATGCCACCGATGGTCTGATCATCAAAGACCAAATCACGCGCACGATTGAAGTCCTCGATGATAAAGTCTAGCATAGGCTCCACATAGTGGGGATGGGCAAAGATATCTTCCTTGGAAAGGTCACCACGTTGGATTTCTTCGTTGATAGTTCTGAGATTGTCCTTATAGGAGGTCTCGATATCTTCTCGCATCAGGCGTAGGGTAAAGCCGTCATCGATAGACTGGTTGTAATAGTATTTGTGGATATAATCCCCAAAGATATCACGCGTGGTCGCATGACTTTCCTTGGTCTTCCCATCTTTCTTGTATGTGATCAAGGGGGTTCCAGTCAAGGCAATCTTGATAGCCTTGGTATCTGCCTGATAGAGATTTGGCAGGTAGGAACCTCGTTCATTGTACGAACGGTGGGCTTCATCGATGAAGTAGATATTTTGGCGATTAAGATCATAGCCAGAGCGGTCTGTCAGATCTGAATCATCCTTAAACTTTTGGATATTGACCACAGCGACATCATAGCCGTCTTGTTTTTGATTTAGTTCTTGTGGGTTATTGATCCGCTTAACCTTGAGGCCTCGTTTGGTGAATTCCTTAAAGGCTTGGTCTGCCAAGTCCAAACGATCGACGACAAAGTAAAACTGAGAAACGATTCCCTCTTTTGAAAAATAGTTGGTTAGATAGCGAATATTGAAGAAGGCTAAGGCAGTCTTACCTGAACCTTGGGTATGCCAGATAACCCCTTTCTTGACACCTTTTGCAATTGTTTCTTCGATAGCACGTGTTGCAAAATACTGAGGATAGCGCATGACGTGCTTCTGCAGTTGCATCTGACCGTCCTTACTCTCTTCTTCTACATAGACAAGACCAAAACGAAGCATAAAGAGCAAGCGTTCCTTCTGGTACAAAGAAGACAGGAAGGTATTGCAAGGTGTATCAGGGTTTAGGTTTGTTGTAAACTCTGGCTGGGACTTGAGGGCAAAGCGCTTCATGTCTTCTAGGACAAAATCGATTTGGTCCTCGGTTAAAGGGGAAAGGGAATGAAGGAAATCTTCTTCTCTTTCTTCCTTGAAAGCATTAAATTTGGTTTTTGAATAGGCGTTTGAACCGTAATAAGAACCCTGTTTTTGCTGACCTTGTCCACTGATATACGCTAAGTTATCAGATAAGGATATCAACTGGGTGATATTGTTAAAACGACGGAACTTACGGTTTTCAAAACGGTATCTGGTTCTGTCTTGCTCTGACTGAATTCCAGTCTTGCCATCACGAATCGCATTGGGCTGTTTCACTTCGATATAAGAAAGAGGCAAACCATTGACAAAAATAACGATATCCGGACGAAATTCATCCTGACCATTTTGGCAAGTAACTTCAAGCGCCAGATGGAAGGTATTGACTTCAGGATGCTCCCAATCAATATAAATGGCATCTTCCTGACCTTGCAGACGTTTAAAGAAAGAACGTCCCAAATCGTTTTGATCTAGTTCCAACTTTATATTGGCTAGTTCTCTCTCAAAGTCATCCTCTGTCAAGTAGTTGTTAAATTTTAAAAATTGCTCCTTAAAAACAGATACGAGGATATTGGTATCTGGATCTCTTTCTGCAATTTCCTTCCCATTGCGAGGAAGATAGGTATAGCCCATACGCATGAGATGCAGAGCTGCTGGGATTTGTACCCTGGTTAGTTCAGAAAAATCTTTTCTCTTTGCCATAAAACTTCCTTTTGCTAGTCAGAACTGTCTATTTTTACTAACAATATCTTTCAGACTATCTCTCCAATTTATCGAATTCTTAATTATCTATTATTATATCATATTCCTAGAAGAAAACGCTCACTTCCTTCTATTTCAAAGCACTTTTGACCTTT